>Ga0182016_10000005_pt1 | contig 245024 bp, 193 predicted proteins | sample 712S2MmetaG_FD_120491 | JGI IMG/M metagenome (GOLD analysis project Ga0182016, IMG submission 120491) | Permafrost microbial communities from Stordalen Mire, Sweden - 712S2M metaG | ecosystem: Environmental > Terrestrial > Soil > Wetlands > Permafrost | place: Sweden: Stordalen | collected... | reverse complement strand
CGCCCCGAGTGGAGCCGAGCGGCGAATCGCACGGTGCTCTCCGACGCACAGCTTAATGCCGCGCATGCCGGTGGTAAGCAAGGCAGAGACTCGGATCACTTGGAACCATTTTCTTTTTGTGGGAGCTAGTTGCCGCGAAGCCGGCGGCATGGGCCAGCCTCACTCCAGCGGGCGCGAAATCACGCAGGCGTTGATGCCTCCGATACCCATCGAGAGTTTCCCGGCCAAGCCGTTGGGAAATGTGCAGGCTCGATCGAAAACTACCCGGTCGTGCAATTCGCGGATGGCCGGGTGCATTTCCGCTTCGGCCAACGGCGTCGGAAACAGCTTCCCTCGCTGGTAGCCCAGGTATTGCGCCGTCAGTTCCCACCCGCCCCCGGCGCTCATGCCGTGGCCGAATGTGCCCTTCCGCGCCGTCACCAGTACGTCCCGCGGCAGCAGCGACCGCACCGTTTCCATCTCGGCATAGTCTCCCGGCGTCGCGGTAGCGTGCAGGTCCCAGGTGCCCAGGCCATCGGCCGTCGCCGAAGCCTTGGCTACCGCGCTCAACACCGCTGCCTTGGGGCCGTCGAGGGAAGGAGTAATGATATGGTGCGCGTCGGAAGTGACACCCACCGCCACCGGTTCCATGCCCAGCGCCTGGAAGCCCTTTCCGCGCATATATTCCAGATCTCCCACGATCCAGATCACCGACCCGCCCGCCACGTGCGTGCCCTTCAGTTGGGTCAGGGGCGTGGATACCCGCCCGTCCGCCGCCATTACCCGCGCGCTGTAGAACGCCCCGACTGTCAACGGGTGTGGCGGCGGATCGGTGGCCCCCACCACCACTGCTTTGGCGTCGCCGCTCTGGATGGCGCGCATGGCCAGTTGCAGCGCTACCCCGAAGGTGGAACACGCCGCCACCGGCGCGAAAGCCATTCCGGTAATGCCGCCCAGAATGGAAATCTGCGCCGCCGGCATATTATGGATGTTCCAGATCAGGTTGGCCGACACTTTCCACGGCGGTTCCGGCGCCCGCCACTTTGCCTGCAGCCTGGTGCGCCGCTTTTCTTTGTCGCGAATACTGTTGAGCTTGCCCGAAGCGATGTCGCCCTCGATGCCGCCGCCATCGATCTCGGCCAGTTCTGCCAGGTACTCCGCCAGCTCCGGAGAGCGAACCATCCAATACCGGTTCCAATTCCGTACGGCCGCGTCTCGGTCGTCTTCGTCATCGGAGGAAGCTGTCCGCGGATCCGGGGGCACATCGCCTTCCCCCGGCGCCCGATACTCCCGCAGCGCGCGATTGTTTTCCGGTCCGGCCCAGTAACGGTCCCACCGCTTTTGCGCCTCATACAGCGCCACGCTGGTGTCGTACATCGTGCCCAGGCTTCCCAAACCCGTGCCCACATAGACGTGACACTGTTCGCCAAGCGACTTCAGTTCCTGTTCCAATCCGGGATTCTGCTCCAGCGCCTGAAGGAACGCGCCCACCGCGAATAGCGCCGGCAGATCGATTTTCTCCTTCAGGTTTTGATAATGCCGCGGGGCAAAACGCTGGCTGATCCACGGCTGATACTCTTCGAAGCGGAATTCCGGCTCTCCCACCAGAAAATTGTCCGGCCCAAAACCGTTAAATGGCGACAGCCAGCTCTCCGAGCACAGCAGGTTCTTCTCGAAGGCCCTGATATTGGGGGATTTAGGAGCCACCACGCCCCATCCAAATACACCTACCCTGGCCGGGCCGGGTAAACTTTGCCGCATCTTTTGAGCATACCGCGCTCGCCCTAAGGAAATTGTGCAGCCGACCCATGTCGGTGTGGCCGGATTAAGTAAATAAAGAAGTTAGCCTGGCCAGCCGATAAATGGTGCCCCCAGTGGATCGAAATCGGTCGCAATTGCGTCCATCCCTTTGTGCATGGTCAAGTAGAAGAAGTGGGAGGTGTTCTTGCCGCGCCGATTCGTATCGATTCTTACTGTGTTCCTGCTCGCTGGAGTGGCCGCTCCCCAGCAACCGCCGCCCGACACGGCCGTCCGAACGACTCTCGAAAACGGCCTTCGCGTGGTGATTGTGCCGGATCCGCTGGCCCCGGTCGTCACCGTGGAGGAGAACTACCTGGCGGGCGGCAACGAAACCCCCGCGGGTTTCCCGGGAATGGCCCACGCTCAGGAACACATGGCGTTTCGCGGATGCGCCGGGCTTAGCGGGGACCAGATCGCCGCCATCTATGCGCAACTGGGCGGCAGCAACAATGCGGATACCCAGCAAGGCGTCACTCAGTATTTCGCCACCGTGCCGGCACAGGATCTCGATATTGCCCTGCGCCTCGATTCGGCCTGCATGCAGGATGTCGAGGACTCCCAGGAGGAATGGATCGCGGAGCGGGGAGCGATTGAACAGGAGGTTGCGCGCGACCTGTCCAATCCCACCTACAAATTCGTCACCCGGCTCAACCAGGATCTCTTCTCCGGAACGCCGTACGCGCACGACTCGCTGGGCACCAAGGCTTCCTTCGATGCAACCACCGGCGCCATGCTGAAGAAGTTTTATCGGGATTGGTACGCGCCCAACAACGCCATTCTGGTGATCGCCGGCGATGTCGATCCCGCCGCGACCCTTGCCAAAGTCAAGCAATTGTACGGGCCCATCGCGCGAAGGCCGCTTCCGGCGCGGCCGCCGATCCGGTTGCCGCCAGTCAAGGCGGACAGCTTCACGCTCGACAGCAATCTGCCCTATGAACTGGTATTTGTGGCCTTCCGCATGCCCGGCACGTCCAGTCCGGACTACGCCGCGATCCGGATTCTGGGCGATGTCGTCGCCAGCCAGCGCGCCGGCCTGTACGGCCTGGTGCCTCAGGGCAAAGCCTTGGGAACGGACTTTGGCATGGCCGAAACCTATCCGCGAGCAAGTGTGGGTTATGCCATGGCGGCAGTGCCCCCCGGAACCGACCCGGCCCCCATCACGGGGGAAGTGAAGACAATTCTTGCCGGCTATGCCGACAAGGGCGTGCCGGCGGAGTTGGTCGAAGCGGCTAAAAAGGGTGAAATCGCGGACGCGGAGTTTCAACAGAACTCCATCCCGGATCTGGCGGCAACCTGGTCGCTGGCGTTGGCCGGCGAAAGCCGCCAGTCCCCCACGGAGCTGGTGGACGCCATGAAGAAGGTTACCCTGGCCGACGTGAACCGGGTGGCGAAGACTTATCTGACCGTTGATAGCGCTGTCGTCGCCACCCTGAAGCCGGCGTCCTCCGGGGAGCCGGTTTCCAACAAGGGTTTCGGCGGCGCGGAGGTTACCACGGCCGCGCCCACCAGGCCGGTCGCCCTGCCCGCTTGGGCGGAAGCCTCGGTGAAGAGTTTGAAAGTGCCCGAGGCCCCCCCTCGTCCAGTCGATGTAACTCTCTCGAACGGCCTCCGCCTGATCGTCCGAACCGAAAAGGCCAGCCCGACCGTCACCGTCGTCGGCGCCGTCAAACACGAGCCTGGTTTAGAGACTCCGCCCGGCAAGGATGGCGCCGACGACATATTGTCGGAATTGTTTTCCTACGGCACCGAAACCCGCGACCGGCTCGCGTTCCAGAAAGCTCTGGACGATATCGCCGCTTCCGAGACCGCCGGAACCAACTTCGAGTTGAAAGTGCTGAAGCAGTACTTCGCCGAGGGGGTGGAACTGCTGGCGGACAACGAGCTCCACCCGGCGCTGCCGCCGGATGCGTTCCCGGTAGTGCGCGACCAGGCCGCGCAACTCGCTGCCGGTACACTTGCCAGCCCGGAATACCGTTTTCATCGCGCGCTCGACCTGGCGCTGCTGCCGGCGAACGACCCCGAGCTTCGCGAAGTGACCCCGAAATCGGTCTCGGCTTTGACCCTGCCCGACGTCAAAGCTTATTACGCCGAAGTCTTTCGCCCCGACATGACCACCATCGCGGTGATTGGCGATATCACCGCCGACCAGGCCCGGCCGGTATTCGAGAAATGGTTCGGCGCGTGGAAGGGCGCGGGGCCGAAGCCCGTGGTGACTCTTCCGGCGGTGCCGGCCAACCCGCCCGCCACCGTGAACGTGCCCGATCCCACTCAGGTACAGGACTCGGTGGAGCTCGCCCAGCAGGTCGGGATCGATCGCTTTCATCCCGACTACTATGCTCTGCAGCTTGGCGATCACGTGCTGGGGGGCGGCTTTTACGCTACCCGTCTGTATCGCGATCTGCGCCAGAAAGCCGGCTACGTCTACAACGTCGATAACGCCTTGCGCGCCACGGAAACGCGCGCGTCTTATTCAGTCACCTATGGCTGCGATCCCCAGAACGTCTCGAAGGCCCGTGCCTTGGTGGAACAGGACCTTGCCGCCATGCGCACCACCGATGTAACTGCCGCGGAACTGCAGCAGGCCAAAGCCCTGCTGCTGCGCCAGATCACTTTGAGCGAGTCGAGCGAAGATGCCGTAGCCGGCGGCTTCGTGGCGCGCGCGCTGGCCGGGCTGCCCCTCGATGAACCTATCCACGCCGCCGAACGCTATTACGCCCTCACCGCAGCGGAGGTCCGGGCCGCTTTCGAAAAGTGGATTCGTCCCGGATCGTTCGTCCAGGTGGTTCGGGGTCCGGCTCCCAAGTGATCGCCGCGACCATCGGTTTCCACTAAACCACGTACTGCTCGTTGGAATCCGGTTGCAGACTGATGAGTCCCTCCGCTTGTAACTGCGCCGCCAGCGTCATCACCTGTTGCTGCGCCTCCTGGACGTCTCGTACGCGGACCGGTCCCAAGGCCGTCAGATCTTCCTCCAGCATCTCGGCGGAGCGGTTCGACATCAGGCTCATCACGTGCTTCTTCATTTTCGGTTCGGCGCCCTTCAGGGCCAGCGTAAGAACCTTGCGGTCCGTCCGGGCAAGCAGCATTTTGAGGGACTCCGTGCTTACGTTCACCAGATCGGCGAACAGGAACATGAGTTGGCGGATGTTTTGCCCCAGCCCCGGATCGTCCGTGGCGATCTGTTGCAGCACCTCCGTGCTGGCGCCCGAATCGACATGGTTCAGCACTTGCGCCACCGCGCGGACGCCGCCGCAGGATTCCAGGCTGGCCTCGCCGGCGATGCGCAGCTTGGCGCAGATGGACTTTGCCAGCCTGTCGATCACCTCCGGAGAGATCTGCTCCAGCGAGGCCATGCGGCGAATTACGGGCGCGCGCAGCTCGGCCGGAAGCGCGGCCAGAAGACGCGCGGCCTGTGAAGTGGTGAGATGGCAGAGGACCAGCGCGATGGTCTGCGGGTGCTCCCGATGGATGACTTTCGCCATGTGCTCCGGATCCGCCTTTTGCAGCGCCTCGATTCCCGGCATGCTGGTTCCGATCGATTTTACCAGCCGTTCCACCATCCGTTTACCGGTCTCCGGGCCGAAGGCGCCGTAGATTACCGTTTTGGCGTACTCGAGGCCGCCGGCGCGGTACAGGTCGATGTTCTGGCTGATGCGGATAAAGTCGTCGACAACGTGCCTGCGATCGTCGTCCGAGACGCTGCCCATCAAGCTCACTTCGCGCGCCACCTCGTGAGCGTCTTCCTCGGACAATTGGCGAAGGATTTCGGAGCCCGCCTCGTCTCCGACCAGGGTCAGTAAGATGGCGGCCTTTCTGGTCCCTCGAAGCGGTGGAAATGCGGGGTTCGGCTCCGCGGGCGGGGCGAGCGTCGGAATCGTAGCGGGAGCGGCGGTACCGGTTGCCATCGGCGTGAACGGTAGCAAGATTGATGCCAAGCGTTCGGAGTTCAGCGGTGGGACAGACCATCGTTTGTCGTGGTCTGTCGAGCCATCGCCGCGTTACAGCAGCCCGACAGACGACAAAAAACGATCGTCTGTCCCACCGATGTCAAGCGTCCGGTGTCAAACACTTGACGCGTCAAGTTACGAGCCATCCTAGAGGCGATATTGGCTTGTTCCGAATTGGAATTTGAAGTGCCTGATGGCGCTTGGTAATGCCGGAATTGTCTTCAATCGATGCCTTCGGCCGTCTGCCGTTGACGGTGGAAGTGCGCGTGGGCGGCCGCGATCTGACCCTGAACGAACTCCTGCAACTGGAGGTCGGCAGTGTCATCGCGCTGGACCGGCCGGCGGGCGAGACGCTGGAAGTGCGCGTGGGCAACGTTTCCCTGGCCTCGGCGGAGGTGGTGGCAATCGAGGACCGCCTGGCTGTGCGCATCACCGATTTCGAACCCGGCGTGTCCGTTCCGCGGCCGGAAAGCGAGGCCGCGAAATGAGCCCTCCGTCGAACAGTAGCGGCCGCGCCTCCCTCGGGCCGCCATTCACTCTTTCGCCGCTGGCCTCGATTGTCCTCCCGGTGGAGGTGATCCTGGGGCGAGTCACGCTGGAACTGGCCGAAGTGCTGAAGTTGAGTGTCGGATCCGTGCTCGATCTGGAACGGCACGTTGCCGAACCCGCCCAGGTGGTAGTCAACGGGCAAGTCGTGGCCTGGGGCCAAATTGTGGTGTGCGCGGGCAATTACGGCATCAAGATCACCGCCAAGGCGAAACCCGGGGAGGACACATGAAACGGCAGTTGAGCCAAGAGGAAGCCGACGACAACTCTCAAGCTCCGGCGGGCGAACGCGGCGCCGACGCGGCAGTGCCTTTCGACTTCCGCCGCCTGGATCGCATCCCTCAGTCGCAGCTCAGTATCATCCACTTCCTCCACGAAACGTTCGTTCGCACCCTCAGCGCCAGTCTTTCCCTTTATCTGCGCACTTATGTGGCCGGAGATATCGTCAGCGTGGAGCAACTCCCCTACGGAGAGTTCGCCGGGAACCTTTCCTCGCCCACCTGCATCGCCTGTTTGAGCATGCAGCCGTACGACGGCTGCTCGTTGCTCGAGGTGAACCACGGCCTGCTGGCGATCATTTTGGATCACGTACTGGGCGGCAACGGAAAGATGGGAGCGCCGCTCGACCGCGAGGTCACCGATATCGAGCGGGACATGCTGGAGGGATTCTACCGGATCGTCGCCAACGATCTGTCCGAGGCCTGGAAGCCCATCGCGCCTCTCCGCTTCACCGTGGATTCGATCGAAACCACGCCGCAGCTTTCCAAACGCGTCGCCCGCAACGAAGCCGTGGTGGCGATCGCCATGGAGCTGCGCATCGGCGACAACGCCGGGGTGGTGAACCTCGCCATTCCGTCCATCACTTTGAAAGCCATGCGGCAGCGTTTCGATCAACAGGGAACGTCGCAGAAGGTCGGCAGCCAGTTGACGGCCATGGCCATCCGGAAGAAGCTGGCGCGCGAGTTGATGTTAAGCGTCGAATGCGCGCTCTCCGGCGCCAGCATCCGCGTGCGCGACCTGCTGAGCCTGGAACCCGGCGACGTGCTCGACCTGGGATTGCCAGCCGATTCGGCCATGACCGCACTGGTCAACGGCCGCCCGCATTTCGAGGGAGAGATGGCGGCCAACGGGCCGAGAACGGCAATGGTGGTTCGCTCCGCCATCCAGGCGTAGGCGGGCGCGGGCAAAGGAAATAGACCGAAGGTCCGCGCCGCGCGCTTCTTCATCCCGCGCCTTGTCAGGCCGCGTCGGGGAGCGGTTTGTTCCAGGCGTCGTCCGAGAAGACGGGCGGCGATTGTGCAACGGTTGTGCATCGTTGTGCATTCCTGGGCGCCACCTGGGCGTGAAAAAACAAATAAGTCCTTTAGTTTCTCAACCAGCTCTTGCCGGGGACTTCTTTCTGGCTGCCCAACATCTGTGCAGGATTGTGCAGATTCGGGGGGAAACGAGTGTCCACGAAACAGGTGGGCAGGTGCGTGAGGGGAAGGGCCGCCTGGAAAGGCGGCTGCAGCCATGATTGGCTGCCCCACTTATGCACTTCTCCCCATTCCCCATTCGCCGGCGTGAATCGTGATACAAACGATAATAGGACCTGATTGGTCTTTTCGCTGCGCGTGGCTGGCGGTCGGCCGGCTGGCGCGAAAGGGCGAAAGTTCCCCGAGGAGGTTGTGCGATGTCGAACACGCGTCGAGGTTTTCTGCAATCGAGCGCGGCCTTGGCGGCCGGTCTGACCGGCGTAGGGTCGGCGCAGGCCCAGAATATGCCCCCGGGGGCGCCACAGGCTCCCGCGCCAGCCGCCGGGCCGGCGGTTCCGGCTTCCCAGATCCAGGTGCCGAAGATCAAGTTCGGCAACGTCGAGATCAGCCGGATGGTTCTCGGCGTCAACCCGTTTTATGGGTTCGCGCACTATAACAACACCCTGGGCACGGTGATGAAAGAGTGGTACACGGCGGACCGCGTGTGCGAGGTCATGCACCAGTGCAACCGCTTCGGAATCAATGCGTTCAACTACGTCCACCTGGACCGCGCGCCGCAGGATTGGGCGCGGTTTCAAGCCGAAGGCGGCAAGATGCACCTGATCATCCAGGTGACCGCCGGGGTGGATTCGGCCATGCTGGTGAAGACGCTCAAGCCGCTGGCGCTGCAACGCCAGGGCGAGGTGGTGGACAAGGCCTTCCAGACGGGCGAGATGGACACGGTGAAGGAATGGTGCAAGCGGGCGCGCGACCTGGGCGTGCTGGTGGGAGTGGGCACCCACAAGCCGGAGATCATCGACCTGGTGGAATCGGAAGGCTGGGACGTGGATTTCTATTCCGGCTGCGTGTACAACCGCACGCGCACGACCGACGAATGGAAAAAGGCGCTGAACGGCGAAATCATGGAGATGACCAGCGACATCTACATGCAGAGCGACCCGGCGCGCATGTACAAAGCCATCCGCCAGACCAAGAAGCCCTGCTTCGCGTTCAAGATCCTGGCCGCCGGACGCATTCCCGAGCGCGGCATCGAGCACGCCTTCCGCACGGCTTTTGCCAGCATCAAGCCGATCGACGCCGTTTATGTGGGCATGTTCCCGCGCGTCAAGGACGAAGTTCGGGAGAACGCCGAGATCGTACACCGCATTCTGACCAATTCGTAGAAAACCGAAAGAAGCATAGCCACGGATGAACACGGATAAACACGGATAAGACCTTCGACCTTATTTATCTGCGTTCATCTGTGGCTAGGGTTTGAATTTCATGTCTAGCAAGAAAACCATGTTACGGCGTCGCACCTTTCTGGGGGCGGGCCTTTCCGCCGCGGTGGCGGGGGCTTCCATCGCCTGCGGCGGAGGCGGGCGCAACGGCGCCTGGCGCTTCTTCACCGCCGCCGAGGCTGAAACCGTGGAAGCCATCGCGGAGCAGATCGTCCCCGCCGACCGGGATGCCGGCGCGCGCCAGGCCCGTGTGGTGGCCTACATCGACATCCAGTTGACGCGCCATTTCAAGCGATACCAGAAAGCCTACCGGCAGGGCCTGGCCGGCGTGGATCGGGCGAGCCGGGCCAAGTTCGGGAAGCGTTTCGCGGAACTGGCGCCCGAACAGCAGACCGAGGCGCTGATCGAAGTCGAGGAAAACTCCCGGGAGTTCTTCGACCTGATTCTGGCCCACACCCGCCAGGGTTTCTACGGCGATCCGCGCCACGGCGGCAACCACAACCGGGTGAGTTGGAAAATGGTGGGCCTGCCGTTTCCCCCGGTGCGCGGCCGGCAGCACTACGAAGACCAGCCCAAGGTGGGATGACGCGATGGCTCTGAAACACGTGAATGCGGTGGTCGTGGGCGCTGGCGCGGGCGGCGGCGTAGTGGCCAAGGAGCTGTCCACAGCCGGTTTGACGGTAGCGGTGCTGGAGCGCGGGAAGTGGTATTCGGCGGCGGATTGCCGCAAGGACGACCTGCGGAACCAGCGCATCACGGTGCTGGGCAACGCTTTCGGCCCGGATGACGAGCGCAACCCGCGCGTGGCCGTGGACGAACGCGGAGAGCAGATCGTCTATGCCAGCGAAGCGGCCTATAGCAACAACGCGGCCTGCGTGGGGGGCGGAACCTTCAGCTACGGCGCCATGGCGTGGCGCTACCTGGAGAAGGACTTCCGCATGCGCTCCAGCTACGGCGCCGTGGCGGGCAGCACGCTCGAAGATTGGCCGATATCCTATTCCGATCTGGAGCCGTACTATGAGAAGGCCGAGTGGGAGATGGGCGTATCGGGTGACGACACCGGCAACATATTTAAGGCGCCGCGACAGAAGCCGCTGCCCATGCCGCCGCTATCCGCCAACAAGGAGCACCTGACGCTGGAGCCGGCCGCGCGGCGCCTGGGTCTGCACCCGTTCTACATCCCCATGCTGCGCAACAGCGTGCCTTATAACGGGCGGCGGAGTTGCATGCGGTGCCGCTGGTGCGTGGGTTTTGCGTGCGAGTTGAGCGCGCGGACCGGCACCCACAACACGGTGATTCCGGCGGCCCTGGCCACCGGGAATTGCGAGCTGCGGACGAACGCCATGGTCCGCGAGATTCTGCTCGACGGGAGCGGCCGCGCCAAGGGCGTTTCCTATTACGACGCCGCCGGCCACCTGCGGGAACAGACCGCCGACCTGGTGATTGTGTGCGGCGGGGCGGTGGAATCGGCGCGGCTGCTGCTGAACACCAAACATAAGCTGTTTCCCAACGGGCTCGGCAACCGCTACGACTGGGTGGGACGGAATCTGCAGTCGCACACCTATCCGGCGGCCGTCGGACAGTTCGATTTCGATACCTACGACGACGTGGGGCCGGGCGCATCCATCGCCATCTGCGACTACAACCACGGCAACCCGGGCTTCGCCGGCGGCGGCATGCTGGCCAACGAATTCATCCGCCTTCCGTACCAGTTCCTGAGCCTGACGCCGGCCTGGGTTTCGCGCTGGGGCCCGGAGCACAAAGAGTTCGTCCGCACCGCTTACAAGCGAACCATATCGGTGATGGGGCCTGTGCAGGAGATGCCCGTATTCGACGCGCGCGTCCAGGCGGACCCCAAGGTGAAAGACTACTGGGGCATTCCGGTGGCGCGCCTGTCCGGCCACAAACACCCGCACACGCTCGAAATCGCCAGGTTCATGGCCGGCAAGGCGGAGGCGTGGCTGAAGGAGGCCGGAGCGGCGCAAACCTGGCGTCGGCCGGTTTCGAACGCGCTGAGCGGCGGGCAGCACCAGGCGGGAACGTGCCGCATGGGGAACGACCCTAAAACCTCGGTGGTGGATAAAGATTGCCGCGTGCATGACGTGGATAACGTCTACGTCATCGATGCCAGCGTACACGTGACCAACGGCGGGTTCAATCCGGGGCTGACGATTCTGGCCAACGCCTTCCGCGCATCGAACAACCTCTTGCAAGCGTGGAAGGGAACCAGGGTGCGCTCGTGAGGCGGGCGCTCGCGGCTGCCGCTCTGATTGTGGCGGCGGTGCTGCTCTCGGTTCCGGGGGCGACCCTCTATTACGAATCCGGCGGCGGCACGGGCTGCCTGAAGTGCCACGAGATGCAGACGCTCTACGACACCTGGCATTCGTCGAGCCACCGTGGAATCGCTTGCGAGAAGTGCCACGGCGGAGCGCTCACCATGGACGCCCGGTTCCATTGGAACAATGTCACGCGGGTATACTCGCACCTGCGCGGCGACCTCCCCGAACAGATCGGCTTCCCCAACAAGTACGTACAGACCATGGTGGAGCGGTGCCAGGAGTGCCATCGCCAGGAATACGCGGCCTGGCAGACGGGGCCGCACGGCGCCAGCTACGCGCGCGTTTTTCTCGACAAGGCGCACAACACGAAGAACATGCCGATGGACGATTGCCTGCGGTGCCATGGCATGCACTTTGAAGGCGGCATTCGGGACCTGGTAACGCCGGTGAACCGGCAGGGCCCGTGGAGCCTGGTGCGGCCGGAATTGGCCAACAAGCCGACCATGCCGTGCCTGACCTGCCATCAGATGCATCGGGAAGGGCCGCCGTTGAAAAAGACCAGCGTGGAAGGGCGTGTGCCCGGCCCATCGCAGGAAATCGCGCGGCCGTCGCTGGCGTGGTTCGACCGCCGCACCGAACAGTACATCCCGGTATCGGATTTGCCCATGCCGGCGATGCTCGAAGGCGCTCGCGCGGTGAAGATGAGCCCCGACCGGCGGCAGGCGCTCTGCTACCAGTGCCACGCGCCGATGGCTACCATGCAAGTGGGCTCGGGCGACGACCGGACCGGCTTGGGCGTGCATGAAGGCATCAGTTGCCTGGCGTGCCACGCGCAGCATGGCCAGAAAACGCGGGCCTCCTGCGCCACCTGCCATCCCAAAATGTCCAATTGCGGCCTGGACGTGGAGAAAATGGACACCAGCTTCGCCTCGAAAGACAGCAGGCACAACGTCCACTGGGTGAAGTGCCAGGATTGCCACGTGAAGGGCGTGCCGAAGAAGAAAGAGCAGACCGTTCAGGCCGGGGAGTAGGTGCGGGGTTAAGGACTGTGGCGCACGCACTCCTGCGTGCCGCGTCGAGTCTCTACTCGAGGCCTCTGCGCCCAGTGGCAGCGGGCGTCGACAGGAGTGTCGACGCGGCACGCAGAAGTGCGTGCGCCACACTTGCTTGTCAGGGAGTGTGAAGTGAAGTTATTTCTGCGTGGGCTCGAAGTTCGGTTTGGGGAGAACAAACGATGCGGGAATTCGGTTTCACAAGGGCGGTTGCGATCGGCTTCATAGCGGCGGCGGCCTTTGCCCAGCAGGCGGAGCAGACGTCCGTCACCATTGAAAGTAAGACCATCGCGATCAAGTACGCGGCGCCCACGGCGAAGACCCGGCTGAGCGCGGCCTTCCACACCGATGCCGACCTGGCGTTCAAGGGCTTCCAGGTTCTCAAGGGAGACTACACCCTCTACGTGCTGGCCGATGGCGCTCAGTGGCAGCTTGCCATCAATAAGGCCACCGGCGCCAAGGCGGCGATTTACGATCCGAAATCGGACCTGGGCCGCATACCCATGACGATGGCCAAAGCACCCGCTCCGTTGGCCAACTGCAAACTGACGCTGACCAGGACCGCGGCACTGGCGGCGAAGCTGGAGGTGGCATGGGGTGGCAATATCGCCTCGGCGCCTTTCCATTTGGATACGGTTGGCGCCGACCGGGAGTGGTGAAGCACGCCTGGATGGCGGCACTTCTGGCGATATGCCAGGCGGCGGGGCAATCGGGGGTGGTGCTCCGTCCGCTTCCACCGCCGGGAGCTGTGAAAAGATCACAAGTCGCAGGCGGAACCGCCTGCGCCACCAAGGCAGGCGAATCGTCTTCCATGGTGGGGCAGGCGGTTCCGCCTGCCCCGCGTATTTCGGTGCGGGCGCTGGTCGGGCGGATGACGCTGGACGAGAAGGTCTCGCTCGTTCACGGCGCGCGCGATCCGAAGGATCTGGGGCAGGCGGGTTACTGGCCGGGATTGGCGCGGCTTGGCATCCCGCCGCTGCGGCTGGCGGATGGGCCGGCGGGGGTCAACGTCGATAAAGACGCTACCGGCATGCCGGCGCCGGTGAACCTCGCGGCGACATTCAGCGCGGAGGCGGCGCGGCAGTTCGGCGTGGTGATGGGGCGCGACGCCAAGGCGCTCGATCAAGACATTCTGCTCGCGCCCCATGTCAATATCGTCCGCGACCCCCTGTTCCGCCGCAATCACACCACCTTCAGCGAAGACCCGTGGCTGAACGCGCAACTGGCCGCGGCCGAGGTCGAGGGCATCGAGAGCCAGGGCATCATGGCGCAGGTGAAGCACCTGGCAGGTTACAACGGGTCGGATGCCGTGATTGTCGACGAGCGCACGCTGCACGAGATTTACCTGCCCGCGTTCGAGGCCGCGGTGAAGGCCGGAGCGGCTTCCGTGATGTGCGCCTACAACCGGATCAACGGCCCGTGGGCGTGCGAGAATTCCGAGCTCGAAAACGGGTTGCTGCGCGGGCAGTGGGGTTTCACCGGCTTCGTCACCTCGGACTGGGGCGCGGTGCGGAGCCCGACCGGGATCGTCAACGGGACGGATTTGGAGATGCCGGGGCGGGAGATCGCGGGCCCTCCGGGCGGGCCTTATTTCGCGGGCGAGCTGAAGGCCACCATCGAGAGCGGCGCGATTTCGGTTTCCGCCATCGACCAGGCCGTGGAGCGCATCCTGGGCCAGATGGACCGGTTTCACTTACTGGACGCGAAACCGCCCGCGCGGCCAGGTTCGATCGATATCGAGGCGGATGCGAAAGTGGTGCGGGAGATCGCCGAACAGGGAGCGGTGTTGCTGCGGAACGAAGGCGGGGCGCTGCCGCTGACAGGTGCCGATCTGGCGTCGCTGGCGGTGATCGGCCCCACCGGCGGGCAAGTGGCGGCGGGGTTCCTGGGCGAGCGGGCGGCGGGATTCCAGGCTCGGCTGGTTTCTCCGCTGGCCGCGCTGCGGAAAAGCGCGCCGCGGGCCCGCATCGTCTACGCTTGCGGTGGAGATCTGACGGGCGTGGCGATTCCCGGGTTGGCGCTTTCTCATGGCGGCCGGCCGGGCCTCGTGCGGCGGCAGACCACTCCGGCTACCGGCGCCACCGAAGTGGATCAAACACTCGATTTTCACGGCCCCGCCGCATTAGCGCCGGGAACCGAGTACGCCTGGAGTGGAACGCTGAGGGTGCCGCGCGACGGCGAGTATGCCTTCGCCGCGCAGGCGGCCAACGGCAATGGCGCCCAAGGCGGCGGGACAATTACGCTCGATGGGCAACTGCTCGGCAGATCCGGCGGGTTCGGTTTCGCGGGCGGTGGCGCGGCCGCCAAGAAGTGGTCGAGCATCGTTCCCACCACCGATGGGCGCGATAATCCGCGCACCGCCGTTCACCTCACTGCCGGAGCGCATCTGGTCGAGCTGACGGCCAGTTCCACCGGCACGGCGCCGCTGAGCATACGCTTCGCCTGGATGACGCCCGATCTTCGCCAAACAAACCTGGATGCCGCGGTGGCGGCCGCCCGGGCCGCGCGGATGGCGGTGATCTTCGCCTGGAGCGGGGTGGGCGGCACGATGGAGTTGCCCGAAAATCAGGACGAGCTCATCCGGCGGGTGGTCGCGGCCAACCCGCGAACCATCGTCGTGCTCAACACCGGCGGCCCGGTGGCCATGCCGTGGAAGGACGAAGTGCGGGCCATCCTCGAGATGTGGTATCCCGGCCAGGAGGGAGGCTGGGCGACGGCCGACCTCCTGCTGGGCCGCGCCAATCCGGGCGGCAAACTGCCCGTCACCTTTCCCGCGCGGATCGAAGACGCTCCGGCCCGCGCGGCCGGCCATCCCGAACGTTTGGCGCCGGCGCGCTATCCGGGCGGGACGAATGGGGAGACGCGGGCGGCGACGTACTCGGAAGGCATCGCCGTCGGCTATCGCTGGTATGACCGGCGGAATATTCAGCCGTTGTTTCCGTTCGGCCACGGCCTGTCCTATACACGCTTTGAGTACTCGCAGTTGTCGGTGAAGCGCGGCACCGATGGCGTCGATGTGGCTTTCACCTTGCGCAACGCGGGCGCGCGAAGGGGCGCGGAGGTGGCGCAGGCATACATAGGTCCGCCAGCCGGTGGCGATGTAGAGTTCGCACCGCAATCGCTGGCGGGTTTCGAGCGCGTCGAAATCGAACCGGGTGGAACCAGACAGGTGGCCATCCACATCGGCGCGCGGGCGCTCTCCTATTGGTCCACCGCCGCGCACGATTGGGCGATGCCGGAGGGTAGCCGCGCGATCTATCTGGGATCGTCGTCGCGCGACATCAGGCTGAAAGCAACCATCCCGGCCGGGGGCTCACTGAAATGAGCCATGGCGGGGCATTCGGCAGGTCACATGGGGCAGGTCAATTGACAACCCCACTTGCACTTCGATACCATTGCCGGTCTCAAGGGTGCGGAACACCCGCATCAGCCAAATTTTCCGCCTGCGTCGGAAGAATGCGGAAGCGAAAGACGATCCGACGGACAGGGTGGCCAACAGCGACGGTGTTTCCGCCACGGACGATCCTCGGCGGGATACCTGGTTTGAGCCGGCAATCATGCGGCACCAGGGTGACTCAAGGCCTGTAACAACCAATAACACAAAGACTAGGTGGTGACTTGTGACAAGCAGACGAAATTGCGGACTTCCAAGATTGAGAGTCCTACATCTTATACTCGTACTCGGAGCTACATTCCTATTGTTCCTGGGAGGTACGGCCTGGGCGCAATCCAGAGGCCCTCAGGGCGCTCCTCCACCGCAGGGCCAGAACCCGAATGGAATGCATATCTATATTTGGGGCGGTCTTAAGTCCCACTCGACGGGCCAGCACGATTACCCGCAGTTCCTGGCCGACTGGAGCAAGATTCTGACCGAGCACGGGGCCGTGGTCGATGGCTCTTTGCATTTCCCCCGCGCCGCCGATCTGGAACATACCGACGTCGTCATAATCTATAAAGGCGATGCAGGTTTTATCGGCGACAGCGACAAGGCCGTGCTCGAGGCGTATGTCAAACGCGGCGGCGGCCTCGTCAATCTTCATGACTCCCTGTGCGGTCCGGATCCGGCCTATATGGCGTCGCTGCTCGGCGGCGGAAAGAAGCATGGCGAAGTGAACTACAGTTGGGAGGCGCCCATCCAGTACCGAGTCGTGGACAAATCGAACCCCATCATGAAGGACATGTCCGACTTCACGATTTGGGATGAGTCCTTCTTTAAGATGACGTGGGCGAAAGACCCCGAGATCCACGTGCTGGCCAACGTAGCCATCCCGCCAACCTCGTTCGCGGGCGAGCACAAGGGCGAAATCGTGCCGCAGATCTGGACTTACGAACACACTCTCCCGGGCGGTCAGCCGGCCCGGGCGTTCGTGTGGATGCAAGGCCATACCTACGCGAACTTCGCCAATTACCAGATTCAGCGGACATTGCTGCGGGGCATCGCGTGGGCCGGGAAGAAGCCGGTGGACGAGATGATAGACTATGTGCCTCCCGCCCGTCCCGCAGGCAGGGGGGGATTGCCCCTGGGAGTGCCCGCGGGGCCGCCAACCGGTGGTGGGCGATAGTCTGAGAAAGTGGATTTTCGGCATGAGCCGGACCCCCTTGTCGTCGCGTTCGATGGCGTCCAAAGGGTGGTCCGGCACAGCCTTCAGATGTTCCGACTTCGGGGGTGCTTAGCCGATCTGGGATTTCGCAGTTTCGGCGAGGCAACCGCTCCCTTACGGTCGCGGCTCGGTTACGGACACCGCGTGTTTGCAGTCACTTACCGAGCCGCGACCGTAAGGGAGCGATTGGCCGAAAACTAACTCCCTCAAATCGGTTAAACACCCCCAACGTTGCCGGTGCGCACGGCAACAGAGTAAGATTGAAACAATGACCTTGTATTCTTGTCTCCGCTCCGTCGTTCGGAAGTCGGTTTGTGTGGCCGCCTTCCTGGCCGCGACGAGTTCGTTCGCAGCGTCCCCCGACCGGCAGCAGGTCCAAGCGCAAGTGCTCGATCGCGCCGAGTTTCTTTGCGATAATTGCCTGTTCGGAGCGAGCGACTATTATTACTGCTTCGAGGCGGACAATAAGATCCTGGTCGGCTATCAAAAAACTCCGGTCTTGAACTGGCGGGACGACTCCAAGAATTACCTGACAGGCGTTCACCACGCCTGGGCCGCCTGGACCGCGCCTGGCGGCAGCGTGCCGATCGGCTATGACGCCAAGCACATCTGGGTCACTCGCACTGACGGCGAACAAGCCAAGCGGAACGGCTGGGCGCCGGTGAAGGCGGTCGCGAATTGGGTCAGCCGGGGGAACAGTACTCAGGTGAGGCTCAGGCGAAGCTCCATGCGGGACATCTTCATCAACAACGACCGGTGCCGCGTCGCCGATAAGGCCCATTAAGCGGCGGTCCGATTGTCCGGCGCCGGCAAACGGCGCAAGATCGACGTCCAGGAGGCCACCGTGGCGGGCACGTTCGCGGGGCTATCCCGTATCCTGCCCACAGGCTGCTCTCCACGCGCAAAACGCCCGTGGGACGTGTTACCTGGGGGCTTTCGATTTCGTCATAATGTGGTGGTCTGCACCCTCTCAACAGGCGTTTGAATGACAACTAGCCCAAAAACCTCGGAATCGCTGCCGGAAGTGCATCAACCCGGCCCACATGGACCCACACCGCCAAGCTCCGGAAAACCAAAGAGACGTGGACTGATCTGGGTTGTTTTCCTGCTGATCGTCGCGGGCGTCGCGGGGTACGCGGTCTGGCAAGCGGGCCGGCCCGGCAACACCCGTAAAGGGCAGGGCGGGGGGGGCTTTGGCGGCGGGCGGGGCGCGCCTCTGGGCCCGGTGCCGGTGGTGGTGACGAAGGTCGCTCGCTCCAGCATCCCGGTCTATCTGAACGGGCTGGGCAACGTGAGTCCTTTCTACACCGTCACGGTCAAGTCGCGCGTCGATGGCCAGTTGATGAAAGTGGATTTCAACGAAGGCGATTTGGTCAAAGCGGGGCAGGTCCTGATCGAGATCGACCCGCGGCCGTATCAGGTTCAACTCGATCTGGCGCAAGCTACGCTGGCGCACGACCAGGCTCTGTTGGCCAACGCCAAGCTGGATCTCGACCGTTACAAGCAGTTGGTTAAGACGGACGCCATTCCGAGCCAGCAACTGGATACGCAGGTGGCGCTGGTGGCGCAGTATGAGGCCACCATCAAGCAGGATCAGGCCAACATCGACAACGCCAAGCTGCAATTGACTTATTCCAAAGTCACGGCCCCGATTACGGGTGTCTTAGGTCTGCGCCTGATAGATCCCGGCAACATCGTCCACGCTTCCGACACGCAGGGCATGATCACGATCACCCAACTCCAGCCCATAGCCGTGTTGTTTACCATTCCGGAGGACAGCCTGCCGGAAGTCACGCAAAAGCTGCGGGCGGGCGCGCACCTGCCGGCGGATGCCTATAACCGGGACAATTCCAAAAAGCTGGCATCCGGGATGCTGGTGACCCTCGACAACGAGATCGACAATACCACCGGCACTTCGAAGCTGAAGGCCGTTTTCCCCAACATGGACAATGGGCTCTTCCCTCAGCAATTCGTCAACATACGCCTGCTGGTGAATACGCTGACCAATCAACTGGTGGTTCCCAACGTGGCGGTCCAGAATGGCCAGCAGGGCACCTTCGTCTATGTTGTGGATGAGGATTCCACGGTGCACCTGAAGACGGTTCAGGTGGGAGTTACTACCGCGACCGATGCCGACATTCTCAGCGGCATTTCGGATGGGGACCGGGTAGTCGTGGATGGTACTGACCGGCTGGTGGAAGGCGCCGAGGTCAGGGTACGGAAAGCGGGAGATCTGGACAACCCGGCAGGCTTCGACGCCGGCGGCAACGGACGGCGAGGCCGGGGCGGATTCAAGAAAGGCGGTAAAAAGGGTCAGAGCGGAGGCGCCGGTCGGTGAGTCCCTCCCGAACGTTCATCCTCAGGCCGGTGGCGACATCGCTGTTGATGGCCGGCGTGGTGCTGGTCGGTGTCACCGCTTTCCGGCAACTGCCGGTTTCGGCGCTGCCGCAGGTGGATTACCCGACCATTCAGATCCAAACGTTTTATCCCGGCGCGAGCCCGGAGGTAGTGACGTCTTCGATTACCGCGCCGCTCGAGAAACAGTTCGGCCAGGTGCCCGGGCTGACGCAGATGACGTCGATCAGCTCTTTCAGCAGTTCGCTGATCACGCTGCAGTTTTCGCTCGAACTCAGCATCGACGTGGCCGAGCAGGAAGTGCAGGCCGCCATCAATGCGGCCACCACTTTTCTCCCCACCAATCTTCCGGTTCCTCCCATTTACAGCAAGACGAATCCCGCCGACGCGCCGATTCTGACGCTGGCCATTACGTCTTCGACGGTGCCGCTGCCGAGAGTCGAAGAGCTGGCGGAAACGCGCATGGCGCAGAGAATTTCCCAGCTCCAGGGCGTGGGCCTGGTGAGCATCAGCGGAGGGCAGCGTCCGGCCGTGCGGGTGCAGGCGAATCCCACGGCGCTGGCTAGCTACGGACTGAGTCTCGAGGCGCTGCGAACGGCGCTGGGCAGCGCCAACGTGAACCAGGCCAAAGGCAGTTTCGACGGACCCGACCAGGCCTGGACCATCAACGACAACGACCAGCTTCAGGCCGGGGCCCAGTACGGGCCGATCATCCTCGCTTACCGCAATGGGGCGCCGGTGCGCGTTCGAGACGTCGCCACCGTCATCGACGGCGCGGAGAATACCAAGCTGGCCGCGTGGGTGAACGCCGAACCGGCTATCGTTCTGAATATTCAGCGGCAGCCCGGGACCAACATCATCAGCGTGGTCGATACGGTACAGGGGCTCCTGCCCCAAATCGAAGCGTCGCTGCCGGAAGGGATCCACGTGCAGGTCATCACCGACCGCACCACCACCATCCGGGCGTCGGTGAAGGACGTCGAATTCGAACTGATGCTCACCACCGTGCTGGTCGTGATGGTCATTTTTCTCTTCCTGCGTAGCGCATCGGCCACCATCATTCCGGGCATCGCCGTGCCGCTTTCGCTGGTGGGAACCTTCGCCGTCATGTACCTGCTGGGCTACAGCCTGGACAACCTTTCGCTGATGGCGCTCACCATTTCCACCGGTTTTGTGGTGGACGACGCGATCGTAATGATCGAGAACATCTCGCGCTATATCGAGATGGGCGAGTCGGGCATGCAAGCCGCGCTGAAGGGATCGGCGGAGATCGGATTCACTATCGTGTCGCTGACCGTCTCGCTGATCGCCGTGCTGATTCCGCTTTTGTTCATGGCGGACATCGTGGGCCGGCTGTTCCGGGAATTCGCGGTGACTCTGGCGGTCACGATCATTTTTTCGGCGTTTGTCTCGCTTACCTTGACGCCCATGATGGCGGCTCGCATTCTGCGCCACCATCCGGAAGCCGAACAGGGCGCGTTGTACCGTTGGTCGGAGTGGTGCTTCGTCAAGACCATCGAGGGGTACGGCAGGATGGTTCGGGTGGTGCTGCGTCATCAGCCGCTGACGCTGTTGGTGGCCATCGGCACGCTCGGCCTGACGATTTACCTTTACATCGTCGTCCCGAAGGGGTTCTTCCCGGTGCAGGATACCGGCGCCATCCTCGGCATTTCGCAGGCGCCCGAAACGGTATCGTTCCCGGCCATGTCCACGAGGCAGCAGGAGCTGGTCCAGGTCATCCGCCAGGATCCGGCCGTCGAAAATCTCACCTCTTTCATCGGCGCCGACGGCGTCAACACCACCATGAATAGCGGCCGCATCCAGATCACGCTGAAGCCGCTCGAGGAGCGTGCCGGGGTTTCCGCGGTGGACGTGATCCGGCGGCTGTCGCCGAAGCTCGGACAGGTGCCCGGCATCGAGCTCTACATGCAGCCGGTACAGGATCTGACCGTCGAAGACCGGATCAGCCGGACTCAATACCAATACTCGCTCGATGCGCCCGACAAGGCGCTGCTGGATCGGTGGGTTCCGCGGCTTGTCGAGCGGATGAAACGGCTGCCCGAACTGCGGGACGTGGCGAGCGATCAGCAAAACAACGGCCTGGGACTGCTGGTCAGTATCGATCGCGACACGGCGGGCAGGCTGGGCATCACCCCTCAGAACATCGACGATGCGCTCTACGATTCCTTCGGCCAGAGACAGGTATCGACGATCTATACCCAGACCAATCAGTTCCACGTGATTCTGGAAGTGGAGCCCCACTACCAGCGGGACACGGCGGCTTTGGGAGATATGTATGTGCCCATCGGATCGGCGTCGGCCAATCTGGCAACCACGATCGCGCTGGCGGGAACCAATAGCGCTCTCACCGGCGCGGCGGCGCTGGCGCCGGCTCCGTTGAGAGCGTTTGTAAGAGCGTCCATGATTCCATCCCCGATTACAATCAACCACCAGAGCCAGTTCCCCGTGGTCACGCTTTCCTTCAATCTGGCTCCGGGAGCGTCGCTCGGTGCGGCGGTGGAGCATATCAAGCAGGCTACCCGGGACACGGGCATGCCGGCCAGCATCGAACCAAGCTTCCAGGGAACGGCCCACGCGTTTGAATCGTCGCTGGCCAACGAGTCGACCTTGATCATTGCGGCCATGGTCACGGTGTACCTGGTTCTGGGCGTGCTCTACGAGAGCTTTATCCATCCCATCACCATTCTTTCCACCCTGCCATCGGCCGGAGTGGGCGCGATCCTGGCCCTGATTGTGTTCCACAAAGATCTGGATGTGATCGCGCTGATCGGCATCATTCTTCTGATCGGCATTGTGAAGAAGAACGCCATCATGATGATCGATTTTGCGCTGGAAGCGGAGCGCAAGGAAGGGAAATCGCCGGAGGAAGCCATCTACCAGGCGTGCCTGCTGCGCTTCCGGCCGATCATGATGACCACCATGGCCGCGCTGCTCGGCGCCGTTCCGCTGGCTTTCGGCAGCGGCGTCGGTTCCGAATTGCGGCAACCGCTGGGCATCTGCATTATCGGCGGGCTGCTGGTCAGCCAGGTGCTTACGCTTTTCACGACGCCGGTCATCTACTTGTATTTCGGACGGCTCGCGGCGTGGGTCGGCCGGTCCCGCGCTTCCGGCGAGAGCGAAGAACTTGCTCTGGGCCCATACTGACCTAACGGTGGTGCTATGAGCATATCCACGCCATTCATTCAGAGGCCGGTTGCCACCACGCTGCTGCTGGTGGCGGTGACGCTGGCCGGCGGGATCGGCTATACGCTATTGCCCGTTTCGGCATTGCCGGAGGTCGACTTCCCGACCATCTTTGTCAGCGCCGGCCTGCCGGGAGCGAGCCCCGACGTAATGGCGGCGTCGGTCGCGACTCCTCTCGAGAAGCAGTTCACGCGCATCGCGGGCGTCACGGAAATGACATCCAGAAGCTCGGTCGGATCCGCGCAGGTCACGCTTCAATTCGATCTGAGCCGCGACATCAATGGCGCGGCGCGCGAAGTGCAGGCGGCCATCAACTCCGCCGCCGGGTTTCTCCCGGCGAATCTGCCTTCCCTCCCCAGATACCGGAAAATCAATCCGGCCGACCAGCCGATTTTGCTGATGACACTGGAGTCGGATGTGGTGCCGAGGCCGCAGTTGTACGACATCGCCTCCTCGGTGTTTGCGCAGAAGTTGGCGCAAGTACAGGGCGTCGGCCAGGTTTCCGTAGGCGGAAGCTCGCTTCCGGCGGTTCGCGTCGAAGTGAACCCGCAGCCGCTCTCCCGTTACAACGTGGGCCTCGATCAGATCGGCACGTTCCTTCAAAGCGCCAACGCCAATAAACCGAAGGGCGCGCTGGCGAACTCCCAGGCGGAAATTCCGATTTACGCCACCGACCAGCTTTTCCTGGCGAAAGAATACAAGGATCTGGTCGTGGTTTATCGGAACGGCGCGCCCGTCCGCCTGTCGGACCTCGGCCGGGTCATCGATGCGAATGAAGATGTGCGGAACCTCGGCGTGGTAAACGGCGATCCGATGGTTCAAATTCAGATCAACCGCCAGCCGAACGCGAATATCATCGACACGGTCGCGCGGATTAAAGCTCTGATGCCGCAGTTCCAGGCCCAGCTTCCGCCCACGGTCCGTTTCAAGATCGCCAGCGACCGCACCATCACCACCCACGATTCACTCAGGGATGCGCAGCGCAACGTGATCGTCTCCATTGCCCTGGTGGTTCTGGTGGTGTTCGTCTTCCTCCGTAGCGCCTGGTCCACGTTTATTCCGAGCGTATCGGTGCCGGTTTCGATCATCGCCACGTTCGGCGCCATGTACCTGATCGGATACACCCTGGATAATCTCTCGCTGATGGCGCTGACGATTGCGACCGGATTCGTGGTCGACGATGCGATCGTGGTGATCGAAAACATTACCCGCCACCTCGAAAACGGTATGAAACCGATGCAGGCCGCCCTCAAGGGCGCCGAAGAGATCGGCTTCACGGTTTTGTCGATGAGCATCTCGCTGATTGCCGTCTTCATTCCCATCCTGATGATGAGCGGCGTGGTGGGGCGCCTGTTCCGTGAATTCGCGGTGGTTCTTTCGGTCTCCATCGCCATCTCCATGGTGGTCTCCCTGACGGTGGTGCCCATGATGTGCGCGTGGCTCCTGAAGGAAGACCGCGGGCACGGATCGGTCTATAACCTGAGCGAAAAATTCTATAAGTGGATCATTTCCACTTATGGGTCGGCGCTCGACGTGGTGCTGAATCATCCTGCGTCCATCCTTCTCGTCCTGTTGCTCACCTTGGGAGTCAACGTCTACCTTTACGACAAGATCCCGAAAGGATTTTTCCCGCAGCAGGACACGGGGCGTCTGCAGGGCGCCGTCCTGGGCGAACAGCACATTTCCTACCAGGCGCTGGTGGAAAAAGCGAAATGGTTCGAGGAAAAGGTCCGAAACGACCCGGATGTCGAAACCGTGACGATGGTGGCGGGGACCAGCGGGGGCGGATTCGGCGGGAACTCGGCCCAGATCAACGTCCAGCTTAAGCCGGTGGGGGTTCGCAAGTCCACTTCGGACCAGGTGATCGCCCGTCTTCGCCGGCAGACTTCGGGCGTGCCCGGGGCCACCATGTTCATGCAGAACTCCCAGGACGTTCGCATCGGCGGCCGGCAAGGCAACGCGCAATACCAGTACACCTTGCAGGGGCCCACATTCGACTCGCTGGCGGAATGGGGGCCGAAGGTCATGGACCGGCTCCTGACGCTTCCCGAGATTGCCGACGTCAGCTCCGACCAGCAGAATTCCGGCTTGTCCTCCAATGTCATCATCGACCGCGACACCGCCTCGCGCCTGGGTCTCACGGCGCAAGCCGTGGATTCGGCGCTCTATGACGCTTTCGGCCAGCGCCAGGTCTCGGTCATGTATAAGTCGATCAATCAATACCACGTGGTCTTGGCCCTGCAGCAGCAATGGTGGGAAAGCCCGGACTTCCTGAAAACGATCTACGTTCAGACGCCCAAAGGCACCGATGTTCCTTTGTCGACCTTCACCCACTTCACCCAAGGGCTGACGCCCATTTCGCTGCCGCACCAGGGGCAGTTCCCGGCCACCACGCTTTCGTTCAACCTCGCCGAGAACGTGCCGCTGAGCGACGCTGTGGCCGCCATCAACCGGGCGGAAGTGGAGATGGGCCTCCCCGCCAACATCACCGGCAAGTTCGCCGGCACCGCGCGGGCCTATCAGGAAGCGCTTCAGAACCAGCCCATCCTCATCGCGACGGCGCTGCTGGCAGTGTATATCGTGCTGGGTATACTGTACGAGAGCCTGATCCACCCTCTGACCATCATCTCGACGCTCCCGTCGGCCGGAGTGGGCGCGCTGGTAGCCATGGTCCTGTTCAAGAGCGACCTGGACCTGATGGGCATGATCGGAATCATCCTGCTGATCGGCATCGTCAAGAAGAACGCCATCATGATGATCGATTTCGCCCTGGCGGCCGAACGCAACGAAGGCATGAATTCGCGCGACGCCATCTACCAGGCCTGCCTGTTGCGGTTCCGGCCCATCATGATGACCACCATGTGCGCGCTGCTGGGCGGCCTGCCGATGGCGCTCGGCTGGGGCGCCGGCGCGGAGTTGCGCAAGCCTCTCGGAATTTCCATCGTTGGCGGCCTCCTGGTCAGCCAGATGTTGACTTTGTTCACCACACCCGTGATTTATCTCTATTTCGACCGTCTTCGAAAGCGTTTCACCCGGCGGGAAAGTTACAAACACCGCCCCGGGTTTCTGATTCCCGGCGGCCTGGCGGAGAGCGGCGACTAATGACCCGACACTCGAAACTTGCGGTTCTTGCCTCTCTGCTCTGCTCCGGATGCACCATCGGCCCGCGATACCAGCGGCCGGTGACGCAGACGCCGCCACCGGTACTCAAGGAAATGGCCGGCAACGGCCAGTGGAAGATGGCCGCTCCCGCCGATGGCCTGATGAAGGGCAAGTGGTGGGAGATTTTCGGCGATCCGCAACTGAACCGGCTGGAAGAGCTGGTCAACGTCAATAACCAGAACGTCAAGCAGGCCGAAGCGCAGTTCCGGCAGGCGCGGGCAACCGTGCTGGCCAATCACGCCAACTACTATCCCTCGATTGGAACCAGCCCCGCCATCACCCAAAGCTACGTGGGAAGGAATGCGAAAGGGGCCGGAGCCAGCCAGAGCTTTTCCTTGCCTGTAGCTGCGACCTGGGAGCCGGATTTGTGGGGCCGGGTTCGTCTGTCGGTCGAGAACGCGGTGGATAACGCGCAAGTGAGCGCGGCCGATCTCGAAAATATGCGGCTAAGCCAGCAGGCCCTGCTTGCCACCGATTACTTCCTGCTGTCGGCGCAGGACATGCAGATGAAGGTGCTGAGCGATACCATCGAAACCTACCAGAAGAACCTGCAGCTCACCATCGACCGCCATACCGGCGGCGTGGCGTCGAGGTCCGATATTACCCTGGCCCAAACCCAGCTCGCCGGCGCGCAGGCTCAGTATTCGCAGATGCACATCGCGCGAGCCGAGGCCGAGCACGCGATTGCCGTGCTGACCGGCCAGTTGCCGTCCTCGCTCGATATCGGCGCCGGCAAGATCGCCGGCCCGCCTCCGCCCGTTCCCATGGGTGTTCCCTCGCAGCTTCTGGAGCGGCGTCCCGACATCGCCGCGGCCGAGCGCCAGGTGGCCGCGGCCAACGCGAGCATCGGTATTGCCCAGGCCGCTTACTACCCCACGCTGACTCTGTCGGCTACCCCCGGTCTGCTTTCGACAAGTCTGGCGAGCCTGTTTACCGCCGCGAGCCGCTATTGGTCCACGTCTCCCTCGGTCTCGCAAACGTTGTTCGATTTCGGCCGCCGTGGCGCCGCGCTCGAGAGCGCCCAAGCATCCTACGACGCAACCGTTGCCGGCTACCGGCAGACGGTTCTCTCCTCCTTTCAGGAGGTCGAGGACGATCTGGCGAACCTGCGCTATCTGGCCGAAGAGGCGGTGCAGGAGCAGGAAGCCGTGGTCGCCGCCGAAGAGGCGGTGACTCTCGAGATGGCACGGTATAGGGCGGGAACGGATTCCTACCTGAATGTCATCACCACCCAGATCATCGCATTAGGCGACGAGCAGACCGCCATCACCATCCTGCAGCAGCGCATGAGCGCGGCCGTGGATCTGGTCAAGGCCCTCGGCGGCGGTTGGGACGCCTCCACCTTGCCGTCGGTCAACGTGCTTCGCTCCGAGGCGTTGGGCGATCCGAAGACCACACAAAACGTGGCTCACCCGGCCGGAAAATAAGCGGAACCACCTTGGTGGCGCAGGCGCTCTGCCGGCAGCGCCGAGATTCCGAACTGACCCAGGGGTGAGACAGACGATCGTTTTTTGTCGCCTGTCAGGCTGTTAGGGCTTGGCGAGGGGCCGACAGACCACAAAAAACGATGGTCTGTCCCACCGGCTCGCCGCCGAAACTGGCTCAACGCAAATTCCACGACATCAGTTCGGAGATTCGTCTCGGCGCTTCCTCGATCGGAGTGAGAACCTGGCTTTCGGTAAACCCCCTTGGCCCGCGCAAGATCGGAATTACTTTTTTGTGTCCGCCGGTTTAGCGGGCTCGGAAGGCGCCGACCCTTTCAGCTTGGCCAAGGACTCTTCCACGCGCTTCTTGAAATCACCCGCGTCGTCGTGCGCGGGTCCGCGATAGCTCGACTGGATTTGCATCGTACAGCCGGACCCCTCGGCGTTTAAGAGAACGGAGTTGGTTCGCTGGCGGATCGCCCCGGCAAAATTGTAGGAAGCGGTCATTTCGGTGTTATCGGTCGAAATGATGCCGTAGTGTCCCGAATTCCTGAGGGTGTCCTTGACCGCGGCCCACAACTCGCTGCAAGGAACGGGGTAGGTGTCCTGGTGGGTTTTGGCGAATGCCGGCACGGCAAGAGCAAGCGACACCAAAGCGACAATTATAGATTTAACCATGGTATTATTTATCAGAATAAACGATCTGTTTCACCGAAAGTATACGCCCTGCCGCTCCTCGACGCAATCGCCAGCCCAATTTAGCAGGGCATTTAGCGGCGGCGATAAGGCCAGCAGTTAACCCATTAATTGTCGGATGTAGGCCAGGTTCTTGCGCATATCGGCCTCCACCGTAAATCCGGCATGGGTGTCGGTTTCAAGGTTTGCCGCCCCCCGGAACCCGATATCGCCAATGGCTTCGATTACTCGCGGGATAGGAATCGTCCCCTCCCCCAGGTAGTGAGGGTTGTCCTTCAAATGGAACTGGCAGATCCGGTCCTTACCCAGCCAGCGGATCTCTTTCACCACGTCGAAGCCGGCGCCCGCCGAATTCCCGATATCGTAATACACCGACACGCTTTTCGACCTGGCGCGGTCCATGATGCGAACGTTGTCCTCGGCCGAGATGGTGTCTTCGAGCCCCAGAATGACGCCGGCCTTCTCCGCCTCGGGCGCGACCTCGCCCAGGGCGTCGGCCACCGCATTCCCTTCGTCCCGGTTCAGAATGGCCCATTTCCCGAAGAACGGGAGAAGCAGCACCCTGGTCTTCAACGCGCTGGTCAGGCGGATGGAATCGCGCACCCATTGGATGGCGAGCCGGTCGCTCTTCAGCCCGTTGTCGTGAAGCTTATCGACGCAGGTTCCGTCGATCGGAATCTTGTGTTCTCTCGAAAGACTCAGATAACGAGCAACGATCGCCGGATCGTCCAGCGGCATTTTGTCGTTGACCAGGCGCCTGCCGAAGGAAACCTGGACACCCTCAAAGCCGATTCGCGCCGCCAGCGGCAGCGCCTCCGGGTTGGCGCCCAGATTCAGGTTCCAGTCGGTGACGCCGATGGACACGTTGCGGGCAGCGCCGCCGGCCAGACGCCCGCCAACTCCGGCGAACGCCGCAAGTTGGAGCAGAGTACGACGCGTGATCTTTGCCACGAGGTTATCCGCCTCCATTCGAGGACTTTTCAGTCTGATTCATGATACCCGAACCGGGCTCGCTCCGATACCCGAAATGGCCACCGTCTCCGATTCTACGACATCGCCAGTTCGGAGATTGGTCTGGCGCGCCTGGATTTAGCATTACTAAAAGTGCGGTTTAATGAGAGCCTGCTTGACCGGGAACTGCGTCACCACCTATAGTCACAGGCAGGTCAGGAGCTTGTGAGCAAAACACCCGGCAGTGTCGTTTTGGAAAAATATTCCCTTGGAGTGGGCGACCGCTTCGCCCATCAGGCCAAAGCCCAATTAGCGGCGTGTGTGCGCGCGGCCGAAGCCGGGCGCGTGGTGATACCGGTTTGGAACAAATCGAACCGCGAGCACACCACGGTCGGCTCGCAGCCGGAGAGCGCGCGGCGGGCGGCGGACGGCGCGGTCGAAGCCCTCGGCTGGGCGCACTCTTACTATCTCGACGCCGATCATATTACCTTCGGCACGGTCGGCCGGTTCCTGGCGTTCTGCGATTTCTTTACTCTCGACGTGGCCGAGGCCATCGGCAAACCCCCGGCCGCGGGCGCGGTCGAAAAGTTCCTGGCGCGCCATCCGGAGTTGCAGGGACGGATCGAGATTCCGGGCATCGCCGAGCCGTTTCAGGTGACCGCGGACGAAGCCGGCCGGGCCGCGGCGAAATACCTGGGCGCGGTGTCGGAAGCCGCCGGGATTTATCGCAAGATTGCCACCCACAAGCCGGCGGGGAGCTTCGTCACCGAAGTTTCCATGGACGAAACCGATTCGCCCCAAACCCCGCCCGAACTGCTGCTCATTCTGGCCGCCATCGCGGATGCCGCGATTCCCATTCAAACCATCGCCCCCAAGTTCACCGGACGCTTCAACAAAGGCGTGGATTACGTGGGCAATGTGGAGCAATTCGAGAAGGAGTTTAGCGCGGACCTGGCGGTGATCGGCTTCGCGGTGAGCCGCTACGGGATGGCCTCCAACCTGAAGCTGAGCGTACACTCAGGCAGCGACAAGTTTTCCATTTACGGGCCGATTCGGCGCTCCCTGGCGCGCTTCGGCGCCGGCGTACACGTGAAGACGGCGGGTACCACCTGGCTGGAGGAGCTGATTGGCCTGGCCGAGGCCGGTCCGGAAGGGCTGGCGCTGGCCAAAGAGGTTTACGCCCAGGCACATGCCCACCAGAGGGAGCTCTGTGCCCCGTATGCCAGCGTGATCGATATCGATCCCGCGTGTCTGCCCACCCCGGACGCGGTAGACGTCTGGGGCTGGGAGCAATATGCCGGAGCGTTGCGCCACGACCCGGCGAATCCGCTGTTCAATCCCAATTTCCGCCAACTGCTGCACGTCGCCTACAAGGTGGCGGCCAAGATGGGCAGCCGTTACACGGATATGCTGGTGGCCGCGGAGCCATCGATCGCCCGGAATGTGACCGAGAACTTATTCGAGCGTCACATTCGGCCGCTGTTTCTGAGCGACTGATGCCCGGCGGGCTGGGTACAGTCCTTTCTCCGCTTGCCGCGGACGCGCCGAACCGCGTCTTTTCCTTCCAGCCGGGAAACCGCCGTTTGCATGGTCGTATTGCTTTTTAGTAGCATCACACATACATGAAGTAAGTCTCGCGGATGCCAAACTCCATGAACAGGCGGTCGCTGGCGGGTTTCTCGGCAACGGTATTGGTCTGCGCCCTCAACCACCCTACCGGCGCGGCTGAGCCCGGCGAGGTGCGCATCCGCTACGCGCCGTATCGCCCTCCCTCGGCTGTCATCTCAGTCGAAACCAACCTCGTCGAACTCGGCGTCACCGTGCGGGACCGCAAAGGCGCGCCGATCGGCGGCTTGCAAGCCTCCGATTTCCAGGTCTTCGATAATCTGAAGCCGCAAATCGTCACGTCCTTCTCCGAGCGGCGTGCCGAGCCGGCGCTTGCCAGGGGGGCCGCGGCGGGCTTTTCCAACCCGCTGCTTTCCGCCATTCCTCCGGCCGGAGCGGTTGTCGCCGCCGCCCCGCCTCGCACCATCGCCCTCTTCTTCGACGATACCCACTCCGGACTCGCCGGTTTCGACCGCTCCAAGCACGCCGCCCAGAAGATGATCGCGGATGGTCTCGGTCCCGGCGACCGCGTCGGCATCTTTACCGGTTCGGGCGCGGTCACGCTCGATTTCACCGCGGACACCAAAACCCTGCTGGCCACCCTGGCGGGCATGCGCCGCCATCCGGATGCCGGCTCCAACCGCGGATACGGCGTCTGCCCCACCCTGACCGCTTACCAGGCCTACGTGATCGCGAAACACCTCGACGGCATGGCGAAAATGGTTGCCGTGGCCGACCTCAGAACCTGCGAACCGACAATCCCCGAGGAGGTCGCCGAGGTGCAGGCGCAGGACGCCGCCGAAACCGCCTGGGACCTGCTCCGGAATCAGTCCTCCAAAGTGCTCGACATGCTCGCGCCCGTCGTCCGCCATTTGGCTGCCGCGCCGGGGACCCGTATTCTGCTCATGGTCTCGCCTGGCTTCGTCACCGACGGCATGGATCGGCAGCTCGGCGGGTTGGCCGACGTCTGCCTGCGCGCTCACATCGTGGTCAATGCGCTGGACGATGAGGGCCTGCTGTCGGGCGGCCGGGACTCGCCCGAATCGCTCGGCTCGCAAGGCGGTCCCAGAGTCGCCTGGGCCGAACGCACGCTGGCGCAGAGGACCCAGGCCGTCACCGGGTTTCTCGCCGACGCGGCCGCCGCCACCGGTGGCCGGTTCATCCACAACAGCAACGACCTGCCCGGTGGTTTGCGGACTCTCGCCGCCGCTCCCGAGGTTTCCTACCTGCTCGGCTTCTCTCCATCCGCAAAGCCCGACGGCAAATATCACAAGCTCAAAGTGACCACGAGCAAACCGGGCGGCTATCGGGTGAGTGCCCGCCCAGGCTATTTCGCCGCCCTTCCCTCGGAACGAAGCGAAACCGCGCAGCAGCGCATCGATCGCGTGTTCGCTTCCGGACAGTTACTCAGCCAGGTTCCAGCCGCCGTCAGAGTCGGCGCCGTGGATCGCAGAGACGGCCGCTACACGATTGAGGTAAACATCACGCTGGACGCCAAGCGTCTGCCCTTCACCGCCAGGAATGGCAGAAGCCTGCAGGAACTGACTTTCGTGACCGTGCTGGAAGACGCGGCCGGCAACTATCTGCAGGGCAAACAAGCCGTGATGGACATGGCCCTGACGGCGGCCACCCGCGCCGATCTGGAAACCAGGGGCATCAAGGCCGTCACATCTTTTCTTGCCGGCAAAGGCTCGTACCGCATTCGGGAGGTTATCCGCGAAGCCGTCCGAAACCGCCTTACCGCCTCCAATTCGCCGGTCGAGCTCCGCTAGCCTTTCACCCTTCCGTCATCCATACGTCATCACCCTCTCATTTCACTTCTCTATCATCACCCAAGGGGTCTGTAAATCCTTTTGATACGGGGAGGAAAGTCCTATGCTATTGCGGCGACGAGAAACCATAACTCAGTTAGTCTTCGCTCTTTTATTGGCGGCTGCCGAAGCGACCGCTCAAATCAGCCAGGTCAATGGCGCGATACGGGGCTCGATCACAGACCCCAGCGGAAGCGCGGTTCCAAACGCGGCGATTCAGGTCACCAGTGTCGAAACCGGATTCGAACGAAAGACCGCATCCGGCGACAGCGGCCAATATCAAGTGCCCATGCTGCCGATCGGGACCTATAAGATCGTTGTGAGTGCTCCGGGCTTCAACAGATACGAGCAAACCGGAATTACGGTCCGGCTGGATAATGCGAGCGAGTTGAATGTTTCGCTCCAGCTCGGCTCCGCCCAACAGGCGATTACGGTCGAAGGCGACGCTACCATTTTAGATACTCAAACCTTCGATGTAGGCGAGACGATGAATGCACGATCGGTCGAAGACCTGCCCATTACGTCTCGCAACACGTTCAACCTGGGCCTCTATGGAGCGGGCTACAATGGCACCCCCGACAACGAATTCGGCAACCCGACCTACGCTTTCGGCGGCATGCAGCGCAAAGGCTACATCATGGATGGCGTCGATAACTCCCAGCGCGGCGGACCCGGACGCCTTGCGATCTTCTCTCCCGAAGACGTTGCCGAAATTAAAGTGCTCTCGAACGATATGGACGCGGAGTACGGCAGAACCATCGGCGGCATCATCAGCATGACTTCCAAGGGCGGCACCAACGACACTCACGGCGAGGTGTTGGTGCTGGAACGCCGCCCCGGGCTGATTGCGCGCCCGCCTCTTTCCTTTCCGAAGCCGTTCCAACAATGGGGAGTCTTCTCCGGAAGTGTCGGAGGGCCAATCGAAAAAAACAAGCTTTTCTATTTCGCCAGCGCCGAGTACGAGCCTGAAGACGGCGCCTATCCGATCACGATTACGGCGCAAAACGCGGCCGTACTCGGCTTGCCCGCTTCTGAATTGGGAACGGCCCCGTTCAAGCAGCGCTTCCAGTCCTATCTCGGCCGGTTGGATTATCAGCTCAGCCCCACGAATAACTTCTATTTCCGCTACAGCGAATACCAGACGCCTTCGCACTTCAACACTGCCGGAGGGCTGCTGGAAATGACGGCCAGCAATAACTTCAACGATTTCGACCAGACCGCCTCGGCCCAGTGGACCCGCATCCTCAGCCCGCACGCCGTCAACGAGCTGCGCTTTGGCTATTTGCAACGGATATTCAATCGTCCGCAGGTCGGCGGCGCGGCCGGTCAATTGTCGCAACTGGCATACTCGGGCGGGCTCGATCCGATCATCGTCATCAGCGGAGTCGCTCAGCTTAATTCAAACTCGAGCGCCGGGCAGGGTTACAATGAAGACCAGTTCAATTTTATCGACAATTTTTCGTATCACTTCGGAGGCCACGAAATCAAGGTCGGAACCGACATCGACAGGATCGAAGTGGACTCGTTAGACCGTCTGATTCTGCAATACACCTTTTCCAGTCTTTCCCAATACTTGAACACCATCAACGGCGTCGCCGGCAATAATTACGCCCAGATGGAGGAGCAGTTTGGGACTAACTTCGCGGAGCACCACACCATGCCGGTCAGCCTGTTCGCCGAGGATCACTATCACCTTACGCCGAACCTGACCGTCTCCTACGGGCTGCGCTGGGAGTATCGCGTTTATCCCACGTTGAACCAGGCCGCTCCGCTCGCTATCTCACGCAACCTTTCGAACGACCCGCGCGATTTCGCGCCGCGCTTCGGCTTCGCCTGGCAACTCGGTCCGAAGACCGTCGTGCGCGGGGGATTCGGCATCTTCTACGACACGCTCAACCTCCGGCTTCTCTCGCTGGTGGACCGTTCCAATGGCGGGCAGGTTCAGACCTATACCATAAACGGTAACGTGGCAGGCGCTCCGCAATATCCGAACACGTTCTCGGGACCGGTGGCAAGTTATGCCGTCAAGCCGTCGGTCTATGGCTTTTCGCCCGATTTCAAGACTCAGTACGCGGAGCAATCGAACCTCCAGGTGGAGCGGCAACTCGCTCCGAATCTGGCGGTGACCGTGGGCACGCAATGGTACGGCAGTCATCGGGCTCCGGTGTTGATCGATTCGAACCTCGGGCCGCCCGTGTCCTATCTCGCCGATGGCCGTCCGGTTTTCTCCAGCGGCAATCGGCCCAATGCGAGTTACAACCAGATCTTTGAACTGAGCTCCATCGCCAACTCGGTTTACTACGGCGGATTTGTCACCTTGTCGAAGCGGTTTAGTCACGATTTTCAGTTTGTCTCCTCTTACACTCTCGGATGGGCCTTCAATGAGAACGATGCGGTCGGCGACAGCGGCAGCAGCGTGATCAATCCGACAAATCTCCACGACGACCGGGCGTTCTCCTCAAGCGATCAGCGCAATCGATTTGTCATGCAAGGCGTTTGGCAACCGCGCGTCGCGGGCTCGGGCATCGCAAGCCAGATCGTCAACGGCTGGACAATCGCACCGGACATCACCCTTGGCTCCGGTTTTCCGTTCACCGCCGTGGCCGGCAGCGATCTGAACGGGGACGGCGTCAACAACGACTACCCGCTCTGGGGTGGCCGGAACACCTTCCGCGGACCGGGATTCAAGGAAGTGAACGTTCGTTTGAGCCGCCGTTTTCGGCTTTACGGCGAGCGGCTGTCGCTCGAAATCATCGGCGAAGCGGAAAATCTGCTGAATACGACGAACCCCGCGTGCTCCGCGGCGGGATGCAGCGGCGCGATCAACACCACTTACGGACCGACTATGCTAAGGCTTCCGACTAACGTAAATTTTCGCCAGGTCACGTCGGATTTCAACTCTCGCCAGATCCAGATCGGTGGAAGATTTCGATTCTGATGCGGCACATGGCGCCCGGTTTACTGATTCTGTCGGCCTGCTTCGCTTTCGCGGTACTCGCCGCGCCGGTTTCCTCGCCGCCCGCGCATAAACTGCTGGTTCTGTCGGTGGACGGGCTGGATTGGCGCTATCTGCGCGACCGCGATCGCTTGGGCCTGAGCATTCCCAACGTCCGGCGACTTCTTAGAGAAGGGCGCTACGCGAATGGAGTGATCGGCGTCTGGCCGACGATCACCTGGCCTTCCCACACGACGCTGATCACCGGCGTGCGTCCCGACCAGCACGGAATCCTCGGGAATCGCCGTCTGGCGGCCGAAGGTGGCGACTACTATTGGACGGTCGACCTGCTGAAAGCGCCCACGCTTTGGCAGGCCGTGCACGAAAAGGGCTGGACAACCGCTTCGGTGACCTGGCCGGTCACTGTCGAGGCATCCATCGATTTCAACCTCCCGGAGCTTTTCCTGCGGCGCCAGGGAGGGTCCATGGATCTCGAAGGCGTGGCCTCGAAGGCGAGCCCAAACCTGGTGGATGAGATATCGGCCGCTTACCCATCGTTTCCGCAACAGTGGGTGGACGATCGAACGCGGACCTTGGCGGTTCTCTACCTGCTGCGGGCCAAGCGTCCCGATCTCTTGCTGGTTCACCTGGTGGATCTCGATTCGGAAGCCCATGATCGCGGTCCGTTCGGGCCCAATGCAAACGCGGTCATGGAGCGGACCGATGAGCTGATCGGCCAGATCGTAGACGCCCTGCCGAAGGAGTACGACTTCGCACTCGTGTCGGACCACGGATTTGAGCGTGTGGATAAGATTGCAAATCTCCGAGTACTTCTCGCTCGGAGCGGACTGGCCGGAGAAATTCAGCCCATGGGAGGGATCGTCACCACCACGGATGCGCCGGTGGCGGCGTTCCTGCGGAAAGCGGCTGCCGACCCCGCCAGCGGAATTGGCCGCGAGATCCCGCACGCCGAGCTCGTGCAATACGCGCCGCGACTGTCGTCGGTGGCGGCCGCATTCGAGCCGGCGGAGCATGTGATGTTCGGGCCGGCGGAGCGGGGTGAATATTTCATGGCGCCTTCCGAGAAGGGGAATCACGGCTTCTGGCCTACGCGGCGGGATTATCGAAGCGTGTTTCTGATTTTCGGCCCGGATATTCCCGCCGGAACGGAGCCGGAAATGCAGATGATCGACATTGCGCCCCGCCTGGCGCGGCTGCTGGGCCTGCAGTTTCCGTAATGGGCCACGGCGGCGTGCGTGAGTGGGACAGGCGATCGTCTCTTGTCGTCTGTCGGTGGGCCCAGCGAACGCCTGGCAGACCACGAAAAACGATGGTCTGTCCCACAGCGGACCACTGAGACACTCCTATGCCGCCGTCAGGAGCACCGGCTCACCCCTGGTGATCATGAGGGTGTGTTCGTAATGCGCCGAGAGGCTGCCGTCGGTGGTCGAGATGGTCCACTTGTCCGCGTGCAGCCGGGAGCGCCCGCCGCCGGCCGCGATGATGGGCTCGATGGTAATGACCAGGCCATCGGTGAGCCTCGCGTGATATCGCGGGTTGTGATAGTTCGGCACGCTGGGCTCCTCATGGATGGTTCGCCCCACGCCGTGCCCGCACAGTTCCCGGATGACACTGAATCCGCAGCGGCGCACTTCCTTTTCCACCGCGCGGCCGATCTCGTTGACGCGGTTCCCCGCCCGCGCCACCTTCAACGCTTCCCGAAATGCCGTCTCGGCGCAGCGGGCCAGCGCCTCCGCCTCGCCCGAAACCTGGCCTACCCGAACCGTGACCGCCGCGTCGGCCACAAAACCGTCCTTTTCCGCCGTGACGTCCAGCTTCACCAGGTCGCCCGCTTCGACGATCCGCTTGCCGGGAATCCCGTGGATCGCCTCGTCGTTGACGCTGATACATGCCGTGCCGGGAAAGCCGTACACTTTCGGCGGCGACGATTCCGCCCCGTAGCGCGCCAGCGTCTCCGCACCCACCCGGTCCAGCTCCGCCGTGGTAACACCGGGATCGACCGCGCTAGCCATGGCATCGAGCGCCGCCCGCACGATTTTTCCGATCGCCCGCAGCTTCTGGAGTTCGGTTCGGGATTTCACCGACATGATTCTTCCTTCCACCACCACTCTAGCAGCCGGCGCGGACCGGGCCGAAACGTGCGGTGCCGATGGCGGGCCGCCATTCGGATACCCTTAGAGAATGAGCTTCCAGCTTGCCGTGACCTACCGCCCGCGCGGTGACCAGGAAAACGCCATCGCCGAACTCACGCGCGGGGTGCGCGACGGCGAGCCCCACCAGGTGCTGCTGGGCGTCACCGGTTCCGGCAAGACCTTCACCATGGCCAAAGTGATCGAAGCGGTGAACAAGCCCGCGCTGGTTCTGGCCCATAATAAGACTCTGGCCGCGCAGCTCTATCACGAGTTCAAAACGTTCTTTCCCCATAATGCCGTCGAATACTTTGTCAGCTACTACGACTATTACCAGCCCGAAGCCTACATCCCTTCGAGCGACGTCTATATCGAGAAAGAAGCCACCATCAACGACGAGCTGGATAAGCTGCGCCTGGCCGCCACTAAATCCCTGTTCGAGCGCCGCGACTGCATCATCGTCGCCTCGGTGAGCTGCATCTACGGCCTGGGCTCGCCGGAAGCCTACTACGGCATGCTGCTGATGCTCGAAAAGGGGCAGAACATCACCCGCAACCAGATCGTTTCGAAGCTGGTCGACATCCTCTACGAGCGCAACGAGACCGATTTCAAGCGCGGCACGTTCCGTGTGCGCGGCGACGTGATCGAAATCTATCCCACTTACGACGACTACGCTTACCGCATCGAACTGTTCGGCGACGAAGTGGAGAGTCTCGCGCAGATCGATCCGCTGCTCGGCCAGGTGCGCCAGACTTACACCCGCCTGCCCATCTATCCCAAAACTCACTATGTGATGAGCGAGCAGACCAAGGATACGGCCCGCGAGAGCATCCGTCAGGAGCTGGATTGGTGGCACAAGGAACTGGAAAAGCAGGGCAAGCTGGTGGAAGCGCAGCGCCTCTACCAGCGCACCATGTTCGACCTGGAAATGATCAAGGAGATCGGCTACTGCCACGGCATCGAAAACTACTCGCGCCACTTTTCGGGTCGCCTGCCGGGCGAAGCGCCGCCCACCCTGCTCGATTACCTGCCGCACGATTCCATCATGTTCATCGACGAGAGTCACCAGACCATGCCCCAAATCCGCGGCATGTATCATGGCGACCGCTCGCGCAAGGAAGTGCTGGTGGCGCACGGCTTCCGCATGCCCAGCGCGCTCGACAACCGGCCGCTCACTTTCGAGGAGTTCGAGCACCGCGTCAACCAGGTGGTCTATGTGTCGGCCACGCCCGGCCCATATGAGCTGACCAAGACTAACGGCGTGGTGACGGAGCAGATCATCCGCCCCACCGGCCTGCTCGACCCGTGCATCGAGATCCGCCCGGTGAAGGGCCAGGTGGACGACCTGCTGGGCGAGATCCGCAAATGCGTGGCGGTGAACCAGCGCGTGCTGGTGACCACTCTCACCAAGCGCATGTCCGAGGACCTGGCCGAGTATTACGCCGAGGTGGGCGTGCGCTGCAACTACCTGCATTCGGAAGTCAGCACGCTCGACCGTATGCGCATCCTGCGCGATCTGCGCCGCGGCGAATTCGACGTGCTGATCGGCATCAACCTCTTGCGCGAAGGCCTCGACCTGCCCGAAGTCGCGCTAGTGGCCATTCTCGACGCCGATAAAGAAGGCTTCCTGCGCTCCGCCGGTTCGCTCATCCAGACCATGGGCCGCGCCGCCCGCCACGTGGAAGGCCGCGCCGTGCTCTACGCCGACGTCATGACCGACAGCATGAAACGCGCCATCGAGGAAACCACCCGCCGCCGCCAGGTGCAGAGTGAATACAACCTGGTGAACAATATCATCCCGCAATCCATCGTCAAGCCCATCGATATGAGCCTGGTCGCCATAGCCGAAGCCGACTACGTGACAGTGCCGATCGAGAGCGACGAAGAGTTCGATAACCTGGAACCGGCCCAGCGGCAGAAGTTCATCGACGAGTTAGAAGAGAGAATGAGAGAGGCGGCAAGGAAGTTTGAATTCGAGAAGGCAGCGCAGTTAAGGGATCGGGTGAAGGAGCTGAGGATGAGTGTGGTGTAGGGGGGCGCTACTCAGTTGAGGTGGTGCGGGTTGCGCTACTGCGTGGCGCGCTGCTATTCGAGCTAGCAGAATCATTGGGGTTCCGTCTTCATTGTAGGGGGCCCACGGAGTCCAGGCCGAGGGCCTGCCCCACACCACAACGCGCCGTCCGGGCCAAAACGGGTCAGCCTGTTTTCCTCACCGCCAGAGGTCTGCCGAGGCGACCTCAGGAGTCTTGACTCTACGCTACAATGGCTCGGGACTTCGCAAGGAGTAATTATGAGACGAACTATTCTTTTTCTGACTGGAATCCTGCTGTCGATTCCCAGCCTGCTGCCCGCCCTGGACAACGGATTGGCTAAGACCCCGCCCATGGGGTGGAACAGTTGGAACAAATTCGGTTGCAAAGTCAACGAAGACGTAATCCGCAAGGCGGCCGACGCGATGGTCGCATCGGGCATGAAGGATGCCGGCTACCAATACATCGTCATCGACGACTGCTGGCAGGTTTCCCGCGACAAGGACGGCAACATCGTTCCCGATGCCAAGACTTTCCCCTCCGGCATCAAGGCGCTGGCGGAGTACGTGCATTCCAAGGGCCTGAAGTTTGGCATCTACTCCGACGCCGGCACCAAGACCTGCGCGGGCCGGCCGGCCAGCCGCGGCTACGAATTCCAGGATGCGCGCCAGTATGCGGCGTGGGGAGTCGACTACCTCAAGTTCGATTGGTGCAACACCGGCACGCAGAACGGCCCGGCTTCCTACGCCACCATGCGCGATGCGCTACTGGCTTCGGGGCGTCCCATCGTGTTCAGCCTCTGCGAGTGGGGCAGCAACAAGCCGTGGCTGTGGGCCGGGGACGTCGGCAACTTGTGGCGCACCACCGGCGACATCGTGGACAAGTGGGAGGGCAAGGCGAACTGGGGCGGCCATGGCATGATCGATATCGTCGACCTGCAGGTGGATCTGGGGTCCTATGCCGGTCCGGGGCACTGGAACGATCCGGACATGCTCGAAGTCGGCAACGGCGGCATGACCACGACGGAGTACCGTTCGCACTTCAGCCTGTGGTGCATCCTGGCCGCGCCGCTGATGGCCGGAAACGACATCGGCGATATGAAACCCGAGATCCGAGAGATCCTCGTCAACAAGGAAGTAATCGGGGTGGATCAGGATCCGCTCGGCGCCGAGGGCCGGCGCGTGCGCAAGGACGGCGACCTGGAAGTCTGGGCCAAGCAGTTGCAAGACGGCAGCCGCGCGGTCGTGCTGCTGAACCGCGGCAACGGCCAGCAGGCGGTCACGGTGAATTGGGAAGACCTGGGATATCCATCCCATGTGGGCGCCACGGTGCGCGATCTTTGGCAGCATAAAGACCTGGGCGCATTCACCGGCAAATTCTCCGCGCCGGTGGCTTCGCACGGCGTCGTCATGATCACCGTGCGCCCGTAGCGGTGGGACGGACGGCGGTTTTTCGTGGAGCGCACCCTCGGTCTGCCACGCCGGGACTTCTCCCGGCGTTGCGCTGTGGGGCAGCCAATCATGGCTGCAGCCGCCTTTCAGGTGGCTCATCCCTTCGCGCGCCTGCCCACCTATTTCGTGGACACTCCCTAGCGGCCGGCGATACGCTGGCGAGCTCGTGTCAGGCCAACTCTCGGGGCAGTGCCCGCGGAGCGGCGCGGGGCTCCCTATAATGAAACGTATGACGCCCGAGACGATTGCTGTATCGGCGCTGCCCGCCGTCCCGCTGACGATGGAGGGGGCCAGCGTGCTGCACCAGATGATGAGATTCCGGCGAGCGGCGTGGCGCGAGCTGACGCCGGCGGCGCAGGCGGAAATCCTGGGCGAGGCCGCGGCGCGGCTGGGCGCGATGGAGCGGCCGGCGGAGGGCAGGCAGAGCGCGCTGTATTCGCTGCTGGGCCACAAGGGGGACCTGCTTGCGGTACACTTCCGGCGCAGCTTTGAAGAGCTGCAGCAAGCGGAGCTGGCCGTGGCTCGGCTGAAATTGAGCGATTACCTGGAGCCGACCGGATCGTACCTTTCGGTGGTGGAACTGGGGCTTTACGAATCCACCGCGAAGACTTATGCGGGGCTCGCGGCCAGGGGAATCGAACCGCATTCGGAAGAGTGGAAGAAGGAAATCGCGGCGGTGTTGGAGCGGCAGCGCAACGCCATGGCGACGCGCTTGTGGCCGGAGATTCCGGCGGCGAAATATATCTGCTTTTACCCCATGGACCGGCGGCGGGGCGAGACGGCCAACTGGTATCGGGAAACCATGCTGGAGCGGCAGCGCATGATGAGCGAGCACGGGCTGGTGGGCCGGCGCTACGCGGGCGAGGTGCGGCAGATCATCACCGGGTCGATCGGTTTCGACGATTGGGAGTGGGGCGTGGACCTGTTCGCCGAAGATCCGCTGGTGTTCAAGAAGCTGATTTACGAAATGCGCTTCGACGAAGTCAGCGCGGTGTACGCGCTGTTTGGAACGTTCTATGTGGGGTTGCGCGTGCCGGCGGCGGGGCTGGGCGGGATTGTGTAGCGCGGAAGAAATTCAAAATGAAATCACTTTATGAGGTCCTGCGACAGGATTCGGAAGCCGTTCCGGGTTGGCTTGAGGGATTCCAACCGGGCGATGCGTTTGATCGCGTACAATTCCTCTCTTCACGAGTGGTCTACTATCCAGGCTCGGGCATGGACGGCCACCCGGTGAAGGTTCTCGGTTCCACCCACGCCGCGCATTGCTTTGTGTATGCCGACTACTCCGTGTCCAAAGAGACCCTGCAGGCCGAACTGGCCCATCTGAGGTATCGGTTTCGCGGGTACACGACACTGGCCAGGATTCCGCTCGCCGAGCGCGACATAGCGCCACATTCTTGGGTAAAACATGTCCAACCGTCTGAGGTAAAGCCAAGCGCCTACTCATTTGCTGACGTGCCTCCGTTTGGCTTCCTTGAAATCCTTGACCGTGATCACGGGCTCGACGAGGCGCACGGTGCCCGCAGGCTCGCCGTACTGTTTCTTGGGGCGGATGGCTTTGCCGCGTACGATGCGCTCTTCTGCCAGACCAATGGCAATTCACCGTTCGCGGTCGAGGTTGTCGATCATGGATTTGGCGGTAATTACGACCGGTTCGGCCAGGGGGGATTGCTCGAGAAACTGGCGCGGCGCTGCGGGGTGTTTCCTGCGTGGCTGATTGTCGCGGAGAACACTGAACCGTGGGAAGGTTACGACCGCGTGTCCGGGGTCGATGGAGACAGGGGTGGCATGCACAATGACCTTCGGTTCCTGTGGCGGCGCAGATGATCATCAAAAACGGGATTCCGGAGGAAGGGTTTCCAAGGGGAAAGAAACCGCAGGCTTCCTTCCCTTTGAGCTACGTCGCAAACTGTTACAGGCCACCCGAGATGCCCGGAGGCCCCGGGAGCCCGGAGGTTTTGAGATTTCAAATATGTTTGGCTAGTTTTTTGGGTGTTTGACATTGCGCGAACCCATCGTCATCATCGGAGGCGGCCTCGCCGGGGCGGAAGCGGCGTGGCAGGTGGCGCGCCGGGGGACGCGCGCGGCACTGTACGAAATGCGTCCGGGGAAGCCTACGCCGGCGCACCAAACCGGCAACCTGGCGGAGTTGGTGTGCAGCAATTCGCTCAAGTCCGAACAGGAGTCCACCGCGCCCTGGCTATTGAAGGAAGAATTGCGGCGCATGGATTCGCTGCTAATTGCGGCGGCCGCGCGCGCCCGAGTTCCCGGCGGGCATGCGCTAACGGTGGACCGCGAACGATTCGGCGCGGAGGTGACCGGCGCCATCGCCGCCGAGCCGCTGATTGAATTGCGGCGCGAGGAACTGCCCGAAGTGCCGGCCGAGGGGATCGCGATTGTCGCGTCCGGTCCGCTGACCAGCGGGGCGCTGGCCGATTCCATAGCGCGGCTGACCGGTTCCGAGCGATTGTACTTTTACGACAGCATCAGCCCGATCGTGGATGCGGAGACGGTGGATACGGGGATCGCCTTCTGGGCGTCGCGCTACGGCAAGTCGACCGACGGCACCGCCGATTATCTGAATTGCCCGCTGGACCGGGAACAATATGAGCGCTTCGTGGACGCACTGCTGGCGGCCGAGCCGGCCACGGCGCACATCGCCGAAGACGCGACGCCGTATTTCGAAGCCTGCCTGCCGATCGAGGAGTTGGCGCGGCGCGGACGGGACACGCTGCGTTTCGGTCCGATGAAGCCGATGGGGCTCACCGATCCGCGCACGGGCAGGCGTCCGTACGCGGTGGTGCAACTGAGGCAGGAGACGGGGCGGGCGTCGAGCTTCAACCTGGTGGGATTTCAGAACCACATGAAATTCGGCGACCAGGCGCGCGTGCTGCGCATGATACCCGGCCTCGCGGGCGCCGAATTTCTGCGCTATGGGCAAATTCACCGCAACACGTATATCGACGCGCCGGCGCTGCTATCGGATACGCTGCAGCTTCGTGCGCGGCCGGAAGTGTTTTTCGCCGGGCAGATTTCGGGCGTCGAAGGATACGTGGAAGCCATCGCCACGGGGCTGATGGCGGGGATGCACGCGGCGGCGCTGGCCTCAGGCGTTCAGCCACGGCCGCTGCCGCGCGCGACGGCGCTGGGCTCGCTGACGCACTACATTTCCGGCGCCGACAGCGGCAACTACCAGCCCGCCAACATCACCTTCGATCTGCTGCCGCAGTTGGGCGAAGCGGCGCGCGAGCGGCTGCGGCGAGACAAATTGGCCCGCCACGCCGAAGTTTGCCGGCGCGCGCTGGAGGCGCTGGGTGGGTACATGAGCGGGTACGGCAACGCCGAGTACAGCTACGCCGATGTGTGAGTTGGAACAGGCGATCGGCCGATATCTGGACGAGCTGGTGCGAGAGGGCTCGTCGCCGCACTCGTTCAAAGCGTACGAGGGCGATCTGCGCCAGTTTCTAGAGTTTCTATCGCCGCCCGGTCTGGAGCCGCCGGCGCCGGCGGCGATCGATCTGCTGAACTTGCGCGAGTGGATGCTGTGGCTGTATGGGAAACGCCTGAGCGCGGTCAGCATCCGTCGCAAGCTGGCCGCGGTGCGGGGGCTGTTTCGATTCCTGCATCGCGAGGGAGTGGTGGCTGCCAACCTGGCACGGCTGCTGCGCACGCCCAAAGCGCCGCAAAAGCTGCCCGACGTGCCGACCCCGGAAAAGACCAACGAGCTGCTGAACGCGGTGGCGGCCGATAAGTTGGAGCGGCCCTTTCCAGCGCGCGACCGCGCCATTTTCGAGGTGCTGTACGGCTGCGGCGTGCGGGTGAGCGAGCTGGCGGGGTTAAACCTGGAGGACATCGACCGCACGGAGCACTGGATTCGCGTGCGCGGCAAGGGCCGCAAGGAACGCCAGGTGCCGCTGCCGCGCCAGGCGGCCGAAGCGATGGAGCGGTACCTGGCCGAACGGCCCGTGGTGCGCGACGATGCCGCGGTATTCTTGAACCACCGCGGCGTGCGCCTGACCACGCGGGGCATCCATGGCATCGTGAAGTTCTACGCCACGCAGCTTGGACAGGACTCGTCGCTGCATCCACACACCTTCCGGCACGCTTACGCCACTCACCTTTTGGCGGATGGCGCGGACCTGCGCGCGATTCAGGAATTGCTGGGGCACGCGCGGCTTTCCACCACGCAGAAATATACGCAAGTGGCGCTGACGGATCTGATGGCGGTGTACGACCGCGCGCACCCGAAATCGCGAGCGAAGCGCGACTCGACCGGATCATGATACCGGTGCGATGGCGCGAGTTGCGGCGCGAAATCCCGCCCACGCTGCGGATGGGCGTGCCGCTGGCGCTGGCCGAGCTGGGATGGATGGCCATGGGGGTGGTGGACATCGTGATGGCCGGCCGGTTGGGCGCCGCGGCGATGGGCGCCGGCAGCCTGGGAACGATGCTGTTCTACCCCATCGCCATTTGCGGCACCGGCCTGCTGCTGGGCATGGACACCCTGGCGGCGCAGGCGGTTGGCGCGGGCAAGCCGGAAGATGCCCGGCGCGCGCTGGCCAATGGCTGCTGGCTCGCGCTCGGGTTGACCCCGCTGGTGGCGCTCGGGATCTTAGGCTTGATTCCGCTGTTGAGAATGGCCCGGGTGCAGCCGCGCGTGCTGGAGCTGTGCGTACCGTATTTGAAAGCGCTGGTGTGGGGGCTGCCGCTGCTGCTGTTCTATTCGGCGTTTCGCCGCTACCTGCAGGCGGTGGATGTGGTGAAACCGGTGACGTTCGCGCTGGTGAGCGCCAACCTGGTGAACCTGGGCGGCAACTGGGCGTTGATGTTCGGGCATTGGGGCGCGCCGGCGATGGGGCTGGAGGGTTCCGGATGGTCGACCTCGATTGCGCGCGGATATATGGCCGCCGTTCTGCTGGGGACCGTATGGTGGCACGAACGCCGGGCGGGCCGGTTCCCCTGGCGGCCCCGGTGGAGGCTGGTGCGGAGGCTGGTAACGCTGGGTCTGCCGGCGGCGCTGCAGATTCTGTTTGAAGGCGCGGTGTTCGGCCTGGTGACGGTGCTGGCGGCGCGGTTGGACGAAGCCTCGCTGGCGGCGCACAGCTTGGCCATCAACGTGGTTTCGACGACATATATGGTGCCGCTGGGGGTGAGCTCGGCGGCGGCCGTGCGGGTAGGCCAAGCCATTGGGGCGCGGGATTACCGGGGAGCGGCGGCGCGCGGATGGGCGGCGCTACTGGTGAGCGGGGGATTCATGGCGGCCTGCGGAGTGGGGCTGTGGACGGCGCCGTCCACCATCGTCCGCATGTATACCGGCGACCCGGCGGTGCTCTCGACCGGAGCCCTGCTGCTGGGCATCGCGGCATTTTTCGAGCTCTTCGACGGGCTGCAGGTCACCGCCACCGGAGCGCTGCGCGGCCTGGGCGATACGCACACGGCCATGCTGGCGCACCTGGTGGGTTACTGGGTGGTGGGCCTACCGGTGGCTTATGTTCTGTGCTTCCCGATGGGATGGGGCGCGGCGGGGATCTGGGTAGGGCTGAGCGCCGCGCTGATTCTGATCGGCCTGATCCTGGTCCCGGCCTGGCACCGGCGGGCGAGCCGGGCGGGCTAGGCCGGGTCGGGTCGCGGCACGGCGAGCTGCGATCCCGCGGTGGTTTGTGGCCGGTGTCGCACCACGGCGGTAAGGGCGCCGGCCGCTGCAGAATCCGGGGCGCGGCGGGTATCATGGGTTCGGCGCTATTGCAAGGGCGAGTCTGCCGGATGGGTCGATTCGTCCGTGCGGGGAAGGTCCATGTATCGCCGCACGGTACCGACGAAGGTCCGGGTGTTAATCGGCTTGGTAATGTAACCGTCGCAACCCGCCGCCCGTGCATTCCGCTTGTCCGCCTCCATGGCATAGGCCGACAACGCCACGATGATCACACCCCGCAACGAGGGGTCCCGGCGCAACCGGCGCGTTAGTGCCAGGCCATCCATTTCGGGTAGCTGGACATCCATGAGAATCAATTTCGGACGGAAGGTTTCGAGGAGCGAAAGAGCCTGCGCGGCATTCTCGGCCATCCGCACCTCGAAGCCTTCGCATTCGAGCAGGATCTGGGTCAGATCCCGATTATCGGCATTATCGTCCACTACCAGAATCGATTCATCCATTGATCGTCTTCCCCGTTCTCATCGGAACACCAAGCCCTGTCAGCGCCGCCAGGAGACGGTCCGGATGAATCGGCTTGGTGAGAAAGCCTTGCACTTCAATCGGACTCTTTATGTCCTCCGGCCCGCAACTCGAAATCACGATCACGGGAGTGTTCTTCTGCGTTTCCAACGAACGAATCCGCGCCAGCAGCTCCCATCCCGGCCCATCCGGCAGCACGAGATCGAGTGTTACGGCGTCAAACGGTTCCTCCCTGCACTTGTCGATCGCTTCGGCGCCATTGGCGGCCACCTCGACAAGATAGCCGTTCGACTGCAGGATATTCGTCAGCAGAAACCGGTCCACGTAGTGATCGTCGACGATCAGTATTTTGGCGATCCTGCCGCCGGCCGTCAAAGGCGCACGCGGCAGGATGGCGAAGAAAGTGCTGCCTTCGCCGAGCCTGCTGGCCACTCCGACCCGGCCCCCCTGGGCTTCGACGATGCGCTTGGTCAGCGCCAGGCCAAGTCCCGTGCCTTGAAAGCGCTTGGCCGCGGTCGCGTCCAGTTGGTGGAACTTGACGAACAATTGCGCCATGTCTGTTTCCGAGATTCCCGGTCCCGTGTCGGACACCTCCAGGCGAAACTCGGTGGCACTTTCGGATTTCGCGCGGACCGCGACACAGCCTTTTCCGTCGGTGAATTTCAACGCATTCGACAGATAGTTGTAGAGGACTTGGCGGAGGCGGCCGGCGTCGATCGTCACCTCGTCCGCATCCGCCTCGATTTCGGTTTCGATCCGGATCTGCTTGCTGGCGGCCAGCGCGCCCAGTATGTCCGTCACTTCCTGGACGATATCAGAAATGAACAGGCGCTCGGGGCGAAACTCCATTTGTCCGGCTTCGACCTTACTGAGGTCCAACACCCCATTAATCAACTGGAGCAGGTGCGAAGCGCTGGCGTGGATGCGGCCGACATACTCACGGGGACGAGCCGGCAGAGCGCCGAGTTTGCCGTCGAAAAGCAACTCGCTGAATCCGATGATCCCGTTCAGCGGCGACCTTAACTCGTGGGACATATTCGCCAAGAACTCGCTTTTCAGGCGGCTGGCGTCTTCGATCCGGCGGCTTCGCTCTTCGAGAATCAGATTCTGACTGCGCAGTTGTTCCTCGAGTTGCTTCAGCTCGGTGATGTCGCTCATGGCCGCGAACACCAGGCCCTGATCGAGCGCCGGCGTGGCACATCCCACCAGCCACTTGCAAGATCCGTCCTTCGAAAGAAACCGCAGTTCCAGGTTTCGTATGGCAGCTCCCGAATTCAGGCGCTGGTAAGCCTCCACTACAAGGTGCCGGTCTTCCGGGTGAACGAACTCGACCCACGGCTTGGAACATATCTCCGCCGCGCTGAACCCCAGCATCTTTTCCCACGACGGGTTCAGGCGTTGCATCCATCCATTCCGATCGGAGATGCACAGCAGATCGAGCGCGAGCGCGAAGAACTGATCGAGTTGGCTGGCAACTCGCCGGCGCATTCGCTCGGCCTCGATGGCTCCCAGCGCAAACGACACATCGGCGGCAAGTTCCGCCAGCAAGGAAACGTTGTCCGAGTCGAAGAAGTTCGTTTCGGCGGCATAGATCGAGATGGCGCCGATGGCCCGGCCTGGGCCTGCAATCGGAAAGGCCGCCATGGACCGGAAGGATCGTTGCCGGGCCCGGTCGAGCCAGGGCGCCAGGGAGGCGTCGGCGACCAGGTCGTTGCAGACGACGTACCGATTTTGGCGGATCGCTTTGCCCGTCGGCCCGGAGCCTTCAGGATCCAATCCGGTGGTAATGCGGATGCCGTCCAGGTACCGCTCCCGCGGGGGCCAACTGGCGCACGGAGTCACTACTCCGGGGCCGGGGTTCGCCAATCCGACCCAGGCCATTTGAAAGCCGCCTTCCTGGACGATAATTCGGCATATCTCTTCGAAAAGCGCACCGCTCTCGTGCGTCCGCGCGATGGCCTGATTGGCGTGCATCAGGACGGAGTACAACCGGTTCAACTGCTCGATTCGGCGCTCGGCGGCGTGGCGTTCGGTGATGTTTTCGGCGATCACCTCGAGACAGCTCGGAGCCCCGCGGTCGTCGCGCAGGAGCCGCCCGGCTAGCCGGACAAGAAGACGCGAGCCATTCTTGCGCTTCCACCCGACCTGGCACTCCACTACCCCCCAGGCGGCGCCGCTGTCCCGCAAAAGAGAGAGAGATCCCGAGTCCAGCGCGACGCCTCCGGCGGCGCTGCCCGCGATCAAATCGGCGGCCGAATCGTAGCCGAGCATCCCGGCCAGTGCGGCATTCGCGTCCAGCAAGCGTCCGTCCTCGGCGCTCAACCGGAGGATGCCACAGGGAGCGCTCTGAATCAGAGAGCGATAACTGGCCTCGGAAGACCGAAGCCGCTCCTCCGCTAACTTCCGCTCGTCCTTGAGGCGTTCCTCTTTCCGCGCGCGGCGGACGGCAAAAGGGAGACGGGTGAGGCGATCCTTCAGAACGTAGTCCGCCACCCCCCGTTTCAGGCACTCGATGGCCTTTTCGTCGCCCAGCGCGCCGGTCACCAGAATGAACGGCGTCTGAATCCCCTCGGATCTCATCAATTCGAAAACATCCATGCCGGTAGCCGCCGGCATGCGGTAATCCGACAGGACCACGTCATAGTGCATCTTGCTCGCGTGCGCGATCACTTCGTCGGGCGTGACCGCCACGTCCCACTGCACATCGAAACCGGCGGACCTTAGCGCACCGAGGGACAGTTCCACATCCTCGTCGCAGTCTTCAAAAAAGAGCACCCTGAGCGGGCTCCTGGCGGTTTCCTCAACCACGCGTCCGGATCGCATCCTGCGTGCCTCCGTGAAAAGCCATTTGGGGCGGCGGCTCGTTCACCAGCAGCCAGTAAAAGCCGAGCCGTTTGATGACCGCCCGAAACTGATCGAAATCGACGGGTTTTTGAATATAACTGTTGACCCCCGACTGATAGCTCCGCACCAGGTCCTGTTCCTGCTTGGAAGATGTCAGGACGACCACGGGCAGGGCCTTGGTGCGCGGATCGCTCTTAAGCTGTTTGAGCACCTCCAGTCCGTCCACCTTGGGAAGTTTCAGGTCCAACAGGATGAGCTTGGGACGGCAGTCCGGGTCGCGCCCGCCGTGCGCGCCCCGGCAGAAAAGGAAATCCAAGGCCTCTTCTCCGTCGCGGGCAACGAATATCCGATTGCCGACGCGCTCCTCGCTTAACGAATGCATGGTCAATTCCAGATCGTCGGAATCGTCTTCGACCAGCAGGATTTCGATTTGGTCTCCCGACATCAGGCTTCTCCGGCCACAGGCTCGGGCTCCTTCCGGCTCCCGAACTGCCGCGCCTCGGCGGCATCGAGCGTGAAATAGAATGTTGCCCCATGGTCCAATTTCGCTTCCGCCCAGATGCTGCCGCCATGTTTATGAACGATCCGCTGCACGGTGGCAAGGCCCACTCCCGTGCCTTCGAAGTCCTCCCGGCGATGGAGACGCTGGAAAACCCCGAACAGCTTGTCGGCATACTTGGCGCTGAATCCCACCCCGTTGTCGCGCACGAACAGCACGGACTGGCCCTGGCGCTCGGTCTTTCCCACCTCGATGACCGCGGGATTGCGCGGCCGGCTGAACTTGACTGCGTTCGAGAGCAGGTTTGCGAACACCTGGCGGGTGAGGGTGGGATCGCAATCGACGAACGGCAGGTCTCCGACGCGCCACTCGATGTGGCGATCCCCCAGTTCCGGCCTTAACTCTTCCATCGCGTCGTCGACCAGGGACTTCAACATGGTGGGCTGCCTGGCCAGCTCCGTGCGCGAAGTGCGCGATAGTTCCAGCAACTCGTCGACCATGCGCCCCATTCGCTGCGCGCCCGCGCAGATCAGGTCCAGGTACCTCCGGGCCGCGGACGGGATCTCGGTTCCGTGCTCTTCGAGCAGAATCTTGGAAAAGCCGTCGATGTGGCGCAGCGGCGCGCGCAGATCGTGAGAGACGGAGTAATTGAACGATTCCAGTTCCTGATTGACGGCGAGGAGCTCGCCGACGCGGGCCTGGAGTTCCCGGTTGAGCGCCGCGATCTGTTCGTCGTGGCGCCGGCGCTCGGTGACATTCTCCACCATTTCCAGCACGGTGATCGGGTTTCCGCGCTCGTCCAGAAGGATCGTGGCGGTAAGGGCGCCCCAGACGATCCCGCCGTTCTTCCGGAGATACCGCTTCGTCAACCGATAGCCCGGAATCTGGCCACCGGTCATTTGTCGCAGCAGCGGCTCCTCGGCCTGTAAATCGTCTGGAAAGGTGATGTCCTCCCAGGTGCGGCCCCGCAGTTCCGATGGGTCGAAATCCAGCAGCGCGCAGAGCGCCTTGTTGACGTGAACCAGACGATGGTCCAGGCCCACCAGGGCCATGCCGAGGGGCGCTTCGTCGAACATGCGGCGGAACAACTCCTCGCTCTCGTGCAACGCCCGGTTGGCCCGTTCCAGTTCGCCGGTGCGCTCGCGGACCCGCTGTTCCAGGTTCTCCGCCAGGCTCCGCAAGGCCTGATCGACGAACTTTTCCGCCGTGACGTCGCGGGCGGCCGCGAAGATCAACTCCCGCTCGGGCGCCGGAACGGCATTCCACCGCAGCCAATGGTAAGACCCATCCTTCGCCCGATAGCGGTTCTCAAATGAGAAGACGCCGACACCGTTTCTCTGGTCCTGAACCACCCCTTTGGTCGCGGCCAAATCGTCGGGATGCACGAAATTGGTGAACGGTTCCGCCAGCAAGCAGTCGAGAGGCAATCCCAGCGCGCCCTCCCAGGCGGCGTTGATGCGTTTGAAGTATCCGTCAAAACCCGCAACGCACAGCATATCCGGCACCAGCGTAAAGAACTGGTCGAGCTCCTGTTCGGCACGGCGCCGTTCGGCCACCTCTTTCTCGAAGTCTTGGCGGGCCCGCTCCGCCAGGCACGCCTTGGCTCGTGCCGCTTGGGCCAGGTACACCGCCGCTCCCAGCAAGACGGAAAGCAGCAGACCTTCGGCGAGCATGACTTTCGAAACGCCCGATTCCACTACCGCCAAGGCTGACCGCGCGGGCCAGAGCTTCAGTGTCCATTGGACGTTTTGGATCGGCAGCGGGGCCTGCTTTTCCCAAGCCGTTGCGAGCCGTTCGTCTTTGGGGGAACGAAGGTAAATTTCCCGGTCGCCGTCGTAGATGCCAACGGCGTAGCCGGCCAGAGTGGGGTCTATCGAGTCCTGAAACAGGTCCCGAAAGCGGAAACCGACTACGATGACGCCCTGGAATGCCGGCCCCCGATAGACCGGCACGTACGCATTGATTCCGTCACCGCCCGCAAGCAGCCGGACCGGGGGCGTGACGATGGTGCGCCGGGAGTTGCGCGCCGTCTCGAGGGCGATCCGACGGCTTGGATCGGGGCTGAGATCGGCGTTCAGCAGCGCCTCGGTACCGTTCCGAGGCTCGACCCAGCGGACGCGAAAAGCCGGATCGGTCCAAGCGATTGCCTCGAAACCGCGAACGTCCCTCAGCAGCAGGCCGGTGTCAAACTCCCATTGCCGCCGATCGGACGCACCGTCACGCTCCCAGCGGCGGGCAAGACGCTCCGACGCCGCAATCCTGAACTCGATGTCCCTCAGGAGGCTGGCGCGTACAATCTGCAGTTGGCCGGCGACGGCACGCTCGATGCGGACGTTCTGTTCCGATGCCAGTTCCTGCCAGAGCGAAACCGTCATCACCATGGCCGCGACCGTAGCGGTCAGGTACAGCCAGGAAGGAATTCCGCCCGCGGCGGAATCGGTGTCCCGCCAGCCAATGCTTAGGGCCGCGAGGCTCAACAGAACCAGCCCAACCGACGCGGGCAGCGCCATGGGAACGAACCGGCCCCACCCAAAGGTGGAGAATCCGGTCAGATACCCGGTGACGGCGATGGCGCTCAGACCCAGGGCCATGGACACCAAAAGCGGCACGCCGAGGGTCCTCGCGCGGGTTTGCTTAGGCCGCTCGATGCAGACGACCGCGGCGGAAAGCAGCAGCAGGCAGGTTGCCGCATTGGGCGCGATTCGCCCGGGGAACCCCGCGGGAAGGCTGTATCTCATCAGCAGTTCGTCAATTCCCAACGAAACGCCCGAGGCGTACTCGAAAAGAGTCAGAAAGGCCGGCAGCCCGCCCAGGATAGCCAGTGCGGTGGCAGCCGGCCGGTGGTCCAGGTTGGCCGCCAGCAGCGCCGCCCCGAGAACGGCCAGACTGAGCGCTGCATTATAGACAATCGGCTGCGTGCCCTCCATCCACTGGTCTATCCGGAGATAGCCGAAGTGCCAGCCCCACAGGGCGGCGACGCCCACGGCTACGGCCAGCGCACTCATCGCAGCCGACGGCGAACTCCAGCGTCTGGAAGCGGCGAAGCCATTCCGGAGATTCATGCGTGTTCCACCCGGACGATGCCACCCCAAAATAGAGCTGCTACCGGCCCGTTACCATTCACGGCCTAACTATCGGCGTTCCCAGCGGAATTCTTTACTGCGTTACACGGTCCAGGTTCCGATACCGGCTATCAGGCCGCCATACTGGGTACAGCCCCCAAGCTCAATCGCCGCGCAATTTCCTGGATGGACTTGGAACAGGGAGCGTCGGGCCGGCGCAACACCGTCAACGCACCGGGTTCGGCTCCAGCGTGCAAGTCCCCGGCGGGAGAGACGACGCCGAGGATTCCGCAGCCAAGCCGCGTACTGAATTCCGCCGGTGTCAAGGACTCGCTGCAGGGCGTTTTGTCGATGAGAATTGCGCTCACGGCGCCAGGGCGGGCGGCCAGGGCCTGGAGAGCCGGCATCTTCGCCGACGCGCCACGAAGGCCCATAGGGCTAAGCTCCACAACCAGCGTGGTGAGCGCCGACTGGTGGACGACTTCCCGGATCGACGGTGCGAATATCGAAGGCATGTCGACGACGGTATAGTCCGCTAGCGTTCGCGCCAATGTCAACAGGCTACGCGCTTCGTCCGGCGAGACGGGGCGATAGTCCTCGGCGCGCCGCGGCCCGCACAGCGCGCGAAACCCGGAACCGACGTCTTCCAGGCAGGATGCCACGGCGTCGCGCGAAATCGTACCCGGCGCGCCCCCGAGCAGGGTGGAGATGTCCCACCTCGACGAACAGCCCAGCAGCCCGGTGAAAGAACTGAATTCCGGCATGAGCTCGATCGCGATCGCGCTCTTGCCCGCCATCGCCAGGGCGGCGGCAACATTCACAACTAGCGTGCTGGTTCCCGAGCCTCCCTTGGCACCAAGGAAGGTGAATATTTTGCCGTTCTTGGCGGGGTTCTCGGCTTGCCGGCGCTTGAGACGGTTCCGCTCGACGGCATAACGGATGCGTCGCGACAGGACGCGGTCGCGAATGTCGCTCTTCATCAAAAAGTCGTCGGCGCCGGCGCGCACGGTTTGTAGGGCCAGTGCTTCGTCTTCCTGGCCGGTCAACACGATCACGGCCGTGTCGGTGGCTTTTTCCCGGACCTTGGCGAACGTCTCGAAACCACCGCTATCGGGGAGATTGAGATCCAGCAGAACGGCATGATAGTTTCGTTCCGCCATCCGCTGGAGGCCGGTACGAAGGTCGCCCGCCCACTCCACGGCCACGGGCGCGTCGCTCCATTTCGCCAGGGCATAGTTAACCAGCGTGAGGGCGTCGGGCTCATCCTCGATCAGCAACACAAGCAGTCCGGGTTCTGGCAGCATAATCTCCTCGTTATTCTGGTGCAGGTTGCACGATGCCGAGATAGGAATCGATCTGGATCAACAGGTCCTCGACGGCGGCGGTGTCGGCATCCTTGGCCGCCGCCTCGAGCGCTCTTCCGATCGTGGTGAGTTCGCCGAAACCGTAAGCCGCGCCGGTGCCCTTCAGATTGTGGCCGGCTTTGCGGAGAGCGGCGAAGTCGCTATTTCTCAACGATCGCTCCAGATTAGCCAATTCGCCGCGCCGGCGATCGAGGTAACCAGAGCACATTTCCGCCAAGCCGGGAGTCGCGTCGGCGGCAAGGTCCACCAGTTCCCGGCAATGCTGGATCACCGACCGGAACCGGGTTCGGCCCCTGGCCGTGGCGGCACTCGAAAGCCGTTCCGCCTGTTGCAGATAGCCGGCCACCTCGGGATGCTGAAGCTCTCCCATGGCTTCCGCCAGCCGCCGTAAACTTGGGCGCGTGCCGGCGCAAAACTGCGAGTCCGGTAAACCCGCTTCAATTGCGTCCAGCAGGTTGGCGACCTGTTTCCACCGGTCGCCTGTCGCGGCGTCGGGAATAAGCAGCTCGGAAGGCCGGTTTTGCGACGCCTGCGAGAGCGAATCGAGAAACGAGCGCACCTCGCCGGGGAAGGTCCGCGGGTCGATCGGTTTTCCTATGCGCCCGTCAAACCGGCTATCCGCATCGAGACTCATGTGCCTGCCCGCGCCCGGTTCAGCCAATGCAACGATGGGAACGGAAACCAGCCGCCCGTCCGCCAACAGCCTGCGGACCAGCGGCGTTCCATCGTCGGCAAGAACTTGCGTGTCCAGCAGGATCAAGTCGGGCGGCGCGGTGGAAAGTCTCCGGATCGCGGACTCGGCGGAAGCGGCCGTCTCGATCCGGCAGGTTTCGCCGGCGAGCGCCAGGCGCATGACGCGCAGGTTCTCGGAATTATCGTCGACGATGAAAACCGTTGCCTGCCCGGGGCCTCCCGGCGGGCAAGCGGCCTTTGTCCCGATTTCCCTCCGCCAGGCCGAAGTTGCCAGTAAATTGAAGTTCATGATTGTCTTGCGGCTCCGGGGTAAACGCCGGAGGCCGGCATCCGCGGCCTGGCATCCGTTGCGCCGGAACCGCCGGGGGCCAGCAGCCGCTTCACCCGGTTTAACAACACGTTAGGCCTGACCGGCTTGGTGAGATAGTCGTCGGCACGCAGCGAAGCGCCGCGCTTCACATCGTTGGCATCATCGCTGCCGGTCAACAACATCACCGGAAGCCCTTGAAGACCCGGCTCGGACCGCACCGCTTCCAGCACCTCAAAGCCATCCATCTGGGGCATTTTGACATCGAGCACGGCAAGGTCTGGGACGAGTTCGCGTGCCAACCGCAGAGCCGCCAGCCCGTTCTCCGCCGTCCGCCAAGCGATGCCGTCGTTGCGCAGCGTGGCGCCGGCCAATGCGATCCACTCCGGATCGTCGTCGGCCAGCAGTACCAGGGATTCCCCCCTGGGTCCCCGAGCCGCCGCCGCGCGGGAACCGCGGGGTGGAGCGACCAGGCGAAACAGACGCAGGAGCAACTCGGCATCGGACCAGGGTTCGCCGATAAAATCGCTGGACCAACTGTAGGCGGCCGATGCCCCATCGAGTAACGCCCGGCTGGGACAGGCCACCAGTATCGCCACGCGCGTTGCGGCGGCCGCGCGCAGCCCCTCCGGGCTCACACCCGCAAGCCTGATCAGCATCACATCGCACACTTCCGCGGATTTGCCCAGCAACCGCTCGTCGAAGGACAAATAGACCGAGCCGGTAGCATCAAGGGCCCGGGTGATTCTACGAGCGTCGCCAGTATCGAATCCGCACAAACCGAAGCGGCGCCCCGCGAGTGTCGCGGTGATTTCCGGCGCCCCCGCGGGTTTCACGTATCGTTCCGTATTCATGCATTCTACGTATCGGCCAAAAACCTTAGGAGTTGAGCCGCTAATTAGGTATTGATCGTGTAAACAAGGTGGAAGATCCAATCAGAACAGAAGCCGCAACGCGAGTTGGAACTGTCTGGGCGTTCCGCTTCCCGTGGCGCCTTGATTTACGGGCGTGGTGATCGCTCCGAAGCTGAGCGGAGACGAAAGATTTGCCTGCGGAATACCGAACTGGGCGCGATTGAAGATATTGAAGGCTTCGACGCGGCACTGCAAAGCCAGTCTCTCGGTCAGCGAGATATTCTTTGCCAAGGCGGTGTCCACCTGCCACAGACCGGGCGCGCGGACCAGGTTGCGCCCGGCGTCGCCATAGGTTCCAGCCGGGGGAGTGACGAACGCCGCGGCATTGATCCAGTCGTTCGGAGTCCGTCCTCCAGCGGGGACCAGCGAAACGTCCGGCGCCAGATTGGGACGCTCGGAACCCGATACGCTGTACTGATCCGGAAGCGCCGAGTTCGCGCGGGTCACGACGACGTTTACGGGAAGGCCGGTGCGCGCGGTTGCGATTCCGCTCAATTGCCAGCCGCCGAAGACGGCCCGCGCCGCGCCCGGTTTCGATAGCATGGGTTTACCCGCGCCGAACGGAAGTTCGTAGACCGCCGACAGATTGAACGTCTGGCGCGCGTCATCGTCGCTACTCGCCTTCTCGCAGGCGCGGCAGAAAACGTTCTGCGGCGTATCCGATTCGCCGCCTCCGATGCCGTCGTCATTGATCGCATGCGACGCCATGTAGTTGGCCGCAAGCAGCCATCCTTTCTGAAAAGCCCGCCGGGCATTGAACTGGAACGCATGAAAGGTGCTGTTGCTGTCGTTGCCGCGCCAGGAAACCACGCCGAACTGCGGGTAGGGCCCGAAACCTGTCGTCGGGTTCATGGTGTTGGTGTAGGTCGTCGTCAGGATGTCCGTCCCTTTGTTACCGAGATACGAGGCGGTGCCGACGATATTCCAAGGCGCGGTCCGCTGCACGGACGCGGTCCAGGAAGCGACGTACATGTCTTTGCGGTGACGGTACAGATCGCGCGGGGTGACAATGCCGATGGTGTTTTGAAGAAACGGATCGATCGGATATTGCAATCCGGGAGCCGTGACCGACGACAAGGTGTATCGCTCGACGTCGTTCGAGATGGGCAGGTTCTGATCGTCCTCCTGCCCGTCGCTATGATAGATGCCCGCGCCGGCGCGCAGAACCGTTTTGCCGTGGGCCCAGGCGATACCCAGGCGCGGGTCGAAGTCGTCGTGTCTTGGGTAGGTGAAAAGGCTGCCGGCCGGGCAGTACCCGCCGCAGGTCGCGAAATCGAACGGGATCGCGCGGTTGTCCACTTCATGAAACACGTTGAAAAACGAGTAGCGAACGCCGGCGTCGATGGTCAGATCGGGTGTCGCTTTGTACTGGTCCTCGAGATATCCATAGAACTGCGTTTTTCGAAGACGCTTCAGCGGCAGCAGTGAAGTGTACGTCGCGCTATCCATGCTGTCGCTCATGAAATCGCTCAGCGACAGATACGTCAGCGCGCCGCTCTGCGAATTGCCCTGGTTCATATTGATACGCCGCACTTCGACTCCCAGCTTCAGCACGTGGCGCGCCTTCTGCCAGGTCAGGTCGTCGACATACGAGAACGTGGTTCCATCGCCATCCGTCGTCGATCCGGCTGTCAGAGAGCTCAGGTTCGAGACACTCACGCCGAATGGCACCGCGGAGACGTTGGCGGTGTGATAGATGTCCTGATTCAAGCCAAACTTCGCTTCGTCGAGCAAGGTTGGCGAAAACACGTGCAGCAATTCCACCACGCCATTGTTCAGCTTCGTATCGGTATTTGCCAGCGCGTTCAGCGCACCGGTTGGGATGCTGTACGCCGCCTCGTCGGCGCTGAAACGCATAAACGCGGTGGTGCGATCGGTAAAATGGCGGTCGACGCGAATCATTCCCGAGTCTTCGTTGTCTACCTGATTCGCTCCGGCGACATAGTTCCACACCGAGGGATTAGAAGTAGGGGAGGTGCCGGCGGGATACGCGGATAGAAGCGGCGCCAGCGCGGGCGATTGAGCCTCGGTTTGCGCCAGAAACGACGGGCTCGGCACCAGGCCGATCTGAGTTTGTCCCAGGTGCTGCCGCAATCCCTCATAGTTTGCGTAAAAGAAAGTTTGATCGGGAACGATGGGGCCGCCAATGCCGGCGCCGAATTGATTGAGGAGGAACGGATTGGGCGAGGTACCGTCGAAGGGCGATCGGGAATCGAAAACGTCGTTGCGAAAATAATCGAACGCGGCGCCGTGAAAAGCATCGGTGCCCGAAGGCGACGCCACCGAAATCTGGCCTCCGGCGGTCATGCCGACGTCCGCGTCGAAATTCTGCGACTGCACCTGAAATTGGGCGATGGAATCGAGCGGAATCGCCAGCCGGACGTATTCCTTTTGCGCCTGGTTGAGGATGCCGGAAGCGTCCACGCCGTCGAACAGGAAGTCATTGTCGTCCAGGCCGTGGCCGGCGAAGCGGATGGTGCGTTGATCGCTCGCGCCGTTGTCGATGGCGCCGGGAGAGAGCGCCGTAAGGCTCGACCAGTTTCGGCCGTTTAGGGGCAGTTCCCGCAACTGCACCTGCTCGATGGGCGCGCCCACCACGGCGCTGGTCGTGTCCACGTGCACCAGTGGCTCGGAGACGGTGGCCGCCGCGGCGACCGAACCGAGGCGCAATTGTGCGTTCAGTACGCGCGTCTCTCCCACTCCTTGCTCGACCCGCTCCACGCGGACATCGGAAAATCCAGTTTTGCTGAAGGTTACCGCGTAGCGTCCGACCGGCAGGCCATCGAGCACGTAGGTGCCTTGAGAAGAAGTTTCGGTCTTACGTTCCAGCCTCGTCGCCGGCTGAACCGCCGTGACCAAAGCCCCTGGAACTCTGCCGCCGTTGGGATCGGTCACGGTCCCGCTTAGGGAAGACCGATCGACTTGGCCGGACGCAGGCAGGGAGAGCAGAACCGCACAAACCAGGAGATCGCGCATTGAATTCTAAGCCTAATCTTCAAGCCTACGAGCAGTCTGTTGCAGAGTGATGAGAAATACCGGCCTTAACGGCGTCCCCGTTCAGGGTGCCGGATATTCTCTCGGAGGGCCTGCGCGCCGGCGATGTGCCGGGAATGGCGACCATGGACCCGGCGGTATTCACCGATTTGAAAGCTGTTTTTCATCCTGTTGAAGCATGGGGGCGGTACCCTCCAGTTGTTCCATTATGCTCATACAGCGCACTCTCGCGATCGCCAGCATCGGCTTTCTGCCTATGTTGATGGCGCAGGACCGTTCCGGTGAAATCCGACAGCCCGGTCCTCAGATTGGCGTACGCTCCGCGCCTGCACGCGGCACCGTACTTCCCAATGGCTTCAGTATCACACCAACCGCCGCGCCGGGCTCCACGTTCACGACGATGATTCCGGGTCTTCCCGGCCTTCCAGCCTACGCCGCCGGGCAGCCAATGAGTACGGCTGTCAGTCCCGACGGCAAAACCCTTCTGGTGCTCACCAGCGGCTACAACCTGCTGAACGGTCCGGATGGCAATAACATTACCGACGCCGGCGGCGAGTATATCTTTGTTTACGACATCTCCGCCGACAAACTCACCGAAAAGCAGGTTCTGTCCGTGGCGACGGCATTCGGCGGCATCGCGTGGAACCCTTCGGGCAGCGAGTTTTACGTCGGCGGGGCGGCGCTCGACACGGTCTTTATTTACACCGCGACTAATGGAACGTTCGCGGCCAGCGGCTCGGTTGCCTTCCATCATCCGAATCCGACGGGGCTCGGCAGCGGCCTCGGCCTTGGAATGCCGTCGATCGTCGCCGGCGTCGCCGTGAATGCGGCCGGCACTCGTTTGCTCGCGGCAAATTACACCAACGCGTCGGTCGAGCTCGTCGATATTCCCAACCGCGAGGTTATCGCCGAGCTGGATCTGCGGCCGGGAGTCTCGGACCCGACCAAAACCGGCGTGCCGGGCGGAGAGTATCCTTTCTGGGTGGCCATACTGGCCAATAACAAAGCTTATGTATCGAGCGTTCGGGACCGCGAAATCGTCGTTCTGACCCTAGCGAACGATAAGCCCGCCGTCACCACTCGCATTCCGGTCCAGGGCAACCCCAACAAGATGATTCTGAACCGGTCGCAGTCGCTGCTCATTGCGGCCGAGGACAACGCCGACGCCGTGGTGGTGGTCGATACGAACCTCGACTACGCGCTCGACACCATCCCCACCACCGCGCCGACCGATAACTTCGTCTCGACTTCGAATTTCCTGAAGGGCAGCAATACCAACAGCGTCGCTCTGTCGCCGGATGAGAAAACGCTCTATGCGACCAATGGCGGCACGAATTCGGTCGCGGTTATCGCTCTGAACACCTTCGTCAGCCCCAGCAGCACCATCGGCTTGATTCCAACGGCCTGGTATCCCGACGCGATTGCGGTCAGCGCGGATGGCTCCACGCTGTTTGTCGCCAACACCAAAAACGTTCCGGGCCACAATCCGGGCGCCTGCACCAATACCCTCGGTGTTCCCAACGACGCCACCTGCAACGCGGCTAACGAATACGTCTGGCAACTGGAAAAAGGCGGCATGCTCACCATCCCGGTGCCGTCGCAGCCTGTTCTCGATAACCTCACCGCGCAGGTCGGCGTCAATAACAACTTCAACCAGGCGCCCAATCACGACGACAATCAGGAAGTCATGGCGCAGGTGCGCGCGAAAATCGAACACGTGATCTACATTGTCAAGGAAAACCGGACTTACGATCAGATCCTGGGCGACCTGCCACAAGGCAACGGCGATCCCGGTCTGGTCCTCTTCGGCGCCCCTTACACGCCGAATCAGCACCAGATGGCGAACCAGTTCGTTACGTTCGATAACTTCTACGATTCGGGCGAAGTCAGCGGCGTGGGCTGGAACTGGTCCACCGCCGCGCGCGCCACGGACTCGGTTGAAAAGACCGTGCCGCCTTCCTACGCCAATCGTTTCGGTCCCACTTTCTACGAGTACGAAGGCACTAACAGCAACATCAACGTCGGCTACGCCACGCTTGCCGCCCGTCTCGCAGCCGACCCCGCCACGCCGCAGGACCCGAACCTTCTGCCCGGCACGGCCGATGTCAACTCGCCCGATTCGTCCGAAGGCGATGCCGGCGCCGGCTATCTCTGGAACGGCGCGCTCAAACATGGACTGACGGTGCGCAACTACGGCTTCTATCTGGATCTTACGCGCTACAATCTGCCCGCGTCGATTCCGCTGAATCTGCCGATATCCACCACGCCCTTCGCGTCCGGATTGGTTCAGGCGTATTCGGCGAAGGCGGAACTGCAGCCCCTCACCGACCAGTATTTCCGCGGATTCGATAACAATTATCCGGATTTCTATCGCTTCCAGGAATGGTCCCGCGAATTCGCCGGCTACGTGGCGAAGGGCAATCTCCCCGCGCTCTCGATGGTCCGCTTCATGCACGACCACACGGGCAGTTTCTCGACTGCCGGGTTCGGTATCGACACCGTGGAGTCACAGGTTGCCGACAACGACTACGCGGTCGGGTTGCTGCTCGAAACTCTTTCCAACAGCCCCTATGCCGCGAATACCCTGGTCTTCGTGATCGAAGACGACGCGCAGGACGGTCCCGACCACGTGGACGCCCATCGCAGCACCGCCTTTATCGCCGGTCCCTACGTGAAGCAGGGCGCGGTAGTTTCGGGCCACTACACCACGGTCAACTTCGTGCGGACTATCAAAGACGTTCTGGGCATCCCCTACTTCGGAATCACGGACGGAACCGCCGAGCCGATGGCGGATGCGTTCGACCTGACGCAAACAACCTGGAAATACTCGTCGATCGTGCCCGCGATTCTGCGGACAAGCCAGTTGCCGCTGCCGGCGAAAACGGCTCTGAACAGTCTTCCGGATACCAAGCGCAATCGTCTCGCCGCCAAGCCGCGCCACAGCGCGCAGTGGTGGGCCAAGAGAATGGCTGGGCAGGATTTCGACAAGGAAGACGACCTGGATACGGTCGACTACAATCGCGTTCTCTGGCAAGGAATGAAGGGCAAGGATGTGCCGTATCCCACCGTGCGTGACGGCCGCGACCTGAGCCAGAACCGGGACTCCCTGTTACCGTAGGTAGACCGCAACACGATTCGGCATGCATAAACTCGCGATTTCGGCATTCTCATTCGCCCTATTTGCCGTTTCAATTGTTCGGGTGGCTGGACAGCAGCAGGATCGATTGATCGGCCGATGGCGTTCCACGGAAGTCTCGCCTGCCGGGGTAAGCGCCGTCTTCGAGTTTCACGGCGATAACCAATTGGATTCTTACCCGGCAGCAATATCGGAGGAGAGATACCGGTTGATCGGGACCGATACCATCCTGCTTCAGTCCAAGAAAGGCCAAGAGAAGCAGGAATTGGAGTGGGACGGCCGGGATCGCGCGCGAATCGAGGACGAGGCGGCGGGCAAATCGATCGAACTGGTTCGGCTCGGCAAGCTTTCCGACCCCAAGAACCCGTTGACCGGCGAATGGAGCACGACACTCGCCTGGAACGGCGGGAAGTATCCGGCACGCGCGGTTTTTCTCCCGGATGGGATGGTTATCTGGATCGTTACTTTGCGGACGGAACACGGGCGCTATTCCGTGCAGGGTGAGAGTATCCGGCTGGAAATTGCGGGGCGCCCGACGGTGCAGGGCACTTTTGCCTTGGCCGGGGATCGCCTGACGCTTCCCAACCCCAAAGGCGCCGGATCCAGCTTCGACCGCTTCTGAAACCTATTTATCATTCAAGTGTCAATTTTCCGAAATGTGGGCCTGATAGGCTTGACTTCCGCATAGTAAACTATTGCGGCTAAGAGGAAAACGAATGGTAAATCACAAGTTACGAGCGTTGTCGATCGGGATTTCCATGCTAATGGCCCTGCAGCCGTTGGGTTTCGGCTGGGCTCAGGAGAAGCCAGCCGCTCCCGCGAAGGACGCCGGCCGCGCGCACTTCCTCGAAGCGCACCAGCGAGCGGCGAAAGAGGCCCGGGCGCGGAACGAAGCACTCCAGCCGGAACCGGCGATCAGCCATGACGCGTTAGTGACTCTGATTCAACAAAAAATCAAGTACGTTTTCGTCATCTACCAGGAAAACCGGTCCTTCGATTCCTATTTTGGCACCTTTCCCGGTGCCAACGGGTTGTACAGCCAGGCGGCCTCCCAGACCCCTGGCTTCACACAAAAGATCGTGAACACAGACGGAACCACGGGAACCGTTTCGCCATTCCTGATCGGTCCGGCGCAATACGCCGCCGACACGGACGACATGGACCACTCGCACCCCCTCACCATCGCCAAGATGGACGTCCAAAACGGCATTGCACAGATGGATAACTTTGCCGTCACCGAGGAGTTGAAATACAGCCCAACCGGCAACCCATCGGTCGAGGCAAAACAGATGGGCGAACTGTCCATGGCTCACGAGGATTGCGATACGATTCCCCTGCTATGGGCCTATGCCGACCGGTTCGTTCTTTTCGATAACATATTCGAAGCGATGACCGGGCCGTCCACGCCCGGCAATCTCAGCATTATCGGAGCCCAAGTCGGCCAAACGCAGTGGGCCCTGCACCCCAACAACACAACCGCCACGGTGCCGTTGCTCGTCGACGACGATCCGTTCTGGGGATCGCCTTCGGACAAATCGGCCAGTCCGCTTCCGGTAAACCCGACCGATTACCCCGGCTACGTTACCGCGTCGAACCTGACGTTTGCCACGCTTCCTCTCTCGATGCTGCTCAGCACCGCGAGTTCCGTTACGGCAACCGATCCCAGCGCATCCACGGATCTGGTAGACGTCACCGACGACGTGGCGTTCCTTAGCAAGTTGTCACAACCGGCGCTCGGTTTCGGGTGGTATCAGGAGGGATTCGACAAGGAGTCCACGGACACTGCCGGCCCGGTGACGGCCAACGGATCGCACGCATCCTATGTCACGCATCACAACGGCCCGCAGTACTTTGGCTACGTGGCGAATACTCCCGCCATTCGGTCGCAACTGCATGGCTTGGGCGATTTTTTCACGGCCCTTCAGAATAGCAGCCTGCCGAAATCGGGCGGCGTCTTCTACGTAAAGGGCGGCTACACCAACACGCTGGGCCTAACGCCGGCCGATCCCGATGCCACGGTCCAGAAGAATTTCCTGGGCGACGACGACCATCCCGCCTATTCCGACGCGCAGATCAGCGAAGCCATGGTGGCCACCGCCGTCAACGCGATCGCGTCCAGCCCCTATTGGCCGGAGAGCGCGATCATTATCAACTGGGACGACTCGGAGGGCGATTATGACCATGTGCCGCCTCCGATCGTCAACGTTGGGCCCGACAAAACGGCGCTCAGCTTCGGGCCGCGCGTGCCGCTGATCCTGATTTCTCCCTACGCGAAACTGGCCTATGTATCAAGCGATCAAGGCAGCCAGTCATCGGTGGTGAAGTTCGTCGACACGGTATTCGGTCTACCCCCGCTGGCGACATTGCCCGATGAATTGCTGGGCCGCTATCTCGGCCTGGCGGAATTTGGACAAGAGGACATGGGTCCCCAGGACGCGATCACGGCCGGAGTTTCCGACCTGCTGGATGCGTTCAGCACTTCGCGCCTGATGGGATTGGCCGCTCCATTGGCACCGGACTACGCCATAGTGGACCCGGCCTACGTGAACAAAATCCCACAAATTACCGGCCTCGGCTGTTCCGACTTGGGAATCCTCACCACGGACCGGCAACTGGGAATAACCAACAACATACCGGCGGACTTCAATCCCCGCCCCAAGACGAACCCCACGCCGGCTGGTCATTAGGCGCACACTCGACAACGGCCTGACACCGTGCCACGGCAACAAAACCGTGGCACGGTTTTGCATTTCCGGGGCGATCAAAGCCGTCTCCAGACTGCGGGCGCGCGCCTGTCCGCGTGGTGCGGACTGTCGTCTGCGGTCTAGCCGGCTCAGGGAAAATGGAGCGGGGTACGGGACTCGAACCCGTCTAAATCAGCTTGGAAGGCTGACGCCCAGCCGCTAGGCCAACCCCGCTCACCGCTTTCATTTTAGTACACCCGCGGCTCCGGGCGCTCGCCTTCCGGTAGAGTAGGAGATGGAAAACCCGATGACCGAATTCCCGTTGCTCAATGCGCTGCTCTACACCGCGGCGGGGGTGCTGGCGTTCCTGGCGGCGTTCGCGCTGGCGGTGCGCCTGGCTCCGCTCGACCTTTGGAAGCAGATTGTGGAAGAGCGAAACGTGGCGGCGGCGATTCTGGCGGGCGGTGTGGCGCTGGCGCTGGGATGGATCGTCGCCGCGACGCTGCATTAGAGCCGGCTGTGGTACCCTCGATTCTATGCTGTTTGAAGCCGACAAGGTGATGTTCGAAATCTACCGGGAGACCGAATATACGGGTCGGTACCGGGTGGTTTACTTCACCGAACTCGAAGATCACAACAAGGAATCGGAAATCAACCACGCGCTGGCGGGCGAGCACGTTTACGACGGTTTTATCCGCAATTACCGCAAGGAAGACGCCAAGCAGATCATCGGCGGAATCGTGGAACGTCTGAACAGCGGGGAGCGCATCGACTCTCAGGAAATCGAACGCGCGCTGGGCGAACACATCGCCTGAGCACCGTGCGGATCCTCCACTATCCCAGTATCGGCGAGCCCGAGTTCTTCGGCTGCGTGGCGGCGTTTACCGGTTCGCTCGAAGGCGAATTGAACGCTGCTGCGGCTGCGTTGCGGCGTCTGGAGGGCCGTTCGAAGGGGGCTGCGTTCGCCTTCGAAATGGCGCTCGACCGGCATCGTTACGGGGCGCGGATCGTGCTCGATCGCTGGCTTCGCCTGGTGGAGACTTTCGGTGCGCACCTCTCGCTGACGCGCCGGCCCGAGATCGTCGGCCAGGCCAAGGCGCGCGTCGCCGCCGCCGGCGATGTACTGGAGCGCGCCAATCGTCTACTGGACGGGGCCGAAGGCTACGGCAGCGAGGTGGTGGAGGCATGCCTGTTGGCGTTCCGCACGGTGACCGGCACTTTCGCCGAGGAGTTTGAAGAAACCGCGCAATCGGCCAAACTGGGCCCCATGTTGCCCGAAAGTTACACCAGCGCACACCGGATCTTCGCCGAGGATCTGGCGGCGCGATAGAGTAAACTGAGGGCAGACGCGGCTATGAGTCGGGATTTCGTTGAGCGTCGGGATACTGGCTTCCACCTTGCGGGAAGCCGCGTTCCGCTTGCGGGTCACAGCGGCTAGAAGGAAAACCATGGAACCGAATCTCAATCAGGAACGCCAGCAGGCCCACGCGTTGCTGGACATGCTGCCGGCCGAGAAACTGAACGCTGTGCGGAGTCTGCTGGAAGTGATGGTGGATCCGGTTTCCCGCGCCCTGGCCAACGCTCCCGTTGACGATGAACCCATTACGGAGGAAGAAGAGCGCGCCATCGCCCAGGCCCGCGAGTGGCTCAAGCATAATCCGGGGATTCCGTTTGAACAAGTGGTCGCCGAACTCGGCTTCACTATGGAGGAAGTGAAAAACTACCAGGACCCCTCGTGATTAAGCGGGTCGTCCTTTCCACCCAGGCCCAAGCCGATCTGGCCGCGCTCGACCGCCCCGTGGCTCTGCGCATCGCCGGAGCGATCCACCGCTTCGCCGCCACCGGCGCCGGCAATGTCCAGGGACTGCGCGGTATTCACCCGCCCGAGTTCCGCCTCCGCGTCGGTGATTGGCGCGTTCGTTTCCACGACCACGGCGATTGGATCGATGTCCTCCGCGTCCGCAACCGCCACGACGCCTACCGCTGAGCCGCGGCCGCACCTGGTTGGGGGCGACGTGTCGTGCCTTCAGCCGATGCGAAGTATCGTCCTTCCGGCACCGCCAGGAACCAGCGGCGCCCAAATCCGCGCAGATCGGGGCTGACGCGGTTCGTCGCGGGTTACGTCCCGCCTGCTCCGGCTTTCCGTCGAGGATCTGGCGGCGCGATAGTGGGGCGGAATTTCGTCGAGCGTCGGGATACTGGCTTCTACCTTGCGGGAGGCCGTGTTCCGCTTGCGAGGCTGATCCGGGAGTACCAGCACGGAGAGTCGGCGGAGACGATCCGATCGCACTACCCGACGCTGAGTCAGGAGCAGGTTAACGGCGCGATTGCATTCTACCTGGATCATAAGGATGAAGTCGAGAACGACATAGCCGAGCGCGAGCGCCTGGAAGATGAATATAGCGAGGCGCATCCGGCGCCTCCCGAAATCAAACGGACGTTCGAGCGCATGCGCCAGCAAACGTCTCGGTTAAGCTGACCGAATGATCCGCTTCCTGGCGGACGCCGACCTCAACCAAGCCATCGTGAGCGGTTGTCTGCGTTGGGAACCCGCAATGGACTTCCTTTCCGCCAATGAGGCCAACCTCGAAGGCCTCCCGGATCCAGAAGTGCTGGCCTTCGCAGCGCTCGATCACCGGGTTCTCGTAACCTCCGATTTCAGGACAATGCCGAAGCACTTCGGCGAGTTTATCGAGACGCGCGCGGATTGCCCCGGCGTTTTCCTGGTGAAACAGCGTGCGGTATTGGCGGATGTGATCGACACGCTTCAACTGATCTGGGCGGCGTCCATTCCACATGGAAAGTGCCTGCGCAAAGACCCGCGGGGACAGGGCAACTCTCGAACATGTTGGAGCGCTCCGACGGGTTGGCCGATTTCGCCACTACCGAGCCCCAACCTGTTGGTCGGGCTGAACGTGCTGCGTTTCGGACACAATCCAAAACGCATTCGGATACTGGAACGAAACGCTCTGCCACGGTTTACCTGCTGAGGCGCCTTGAAGCCTGAAGTGGAAGACGAGCTTGACGATCTTCCCGGCACAGTCAGGGCGAAACTTACCCTCGTTAATCGCCTTCCAAACGGGCGGTGCAAATAAGCTGCTCGCCCGTGTGAACTTCGATTCAGCTTCCGTGCCCGAGTCCTTCGGCAATCCTTCCGGCGATATGAGGACGGACGCCGTGACGGTCGCTTCTATTCGAGCCTGTGTCGCCAATGCGGGATAGCGAGGAATCTCCAGCCGCTCGACGCAGGCCATGTTGGAATCGGCTTGCGACGGCACCGAGTCGGTGGCTTGTGCACTTGCTATAGCAGCCAGGAAGGCGGCGGCGATCACCGTGGCGACGACGGCGTGGACAGCGATCTTCATCCGTCGCCGATGATAACGCCGCATTTCACCTTCGAGAGCCGCAATAGCCTCAGTCGTCTCCAAGTTCCTCAAAAAGCTCCCTCGGGGAGCCGGGTCGAAGCCCATTATCCGAGCGCCGTGTTCCCTTACTTCGTCTCCAGCACCTTCAATCGCCGTTCGAATTCGATGAGCGGCTGTGCGCCCACCATCAGCTCGCCATCCACGCCTTCGGGCGTGCTTTTGCCGATTACGAAAGCGGGCGTGCCGTCGGCGCCGATGCGCATGGCCTCCATCAGGTCGCCGTCGATGGCGTCTTTATACTTCTTGCTTTCCACGCAGGTGCGGAACTGGGACACATCCATTTTCAAACCCTTGGCGTCGGCCACCAGGCTATCGAGGTCGAGCTTATCGGGGTGCGCGCCCATCTCGTCGCGGAGGGTCCAGAACTGGTGCTGGTCGGCGGCGCAGCGGGCCGCCTCGGCCGCGCGGTGGGCGTTGGGATGGATGGAATCGAGCGGCAGGTCGCGGCTGTAAAAGCGCACCTTGCCGGTATCGATGTATTCCTTTTTGAGATCGCCGAATACGGTCATGTGGAAGCGTTGGCAGAAGGGGCACTGGTAATCGGTGAACTCGACGATGGTCAGCGGAGCGGCTTTGGAGCCGAGCATTTCGGCGCCTTCCAAGTTGATTTTCGCGTGGGCCGGCCCGGCCGGTGCCTTGGCCTGAGCCTGCGCCTGCCGCTCCAGCAACTGGCGGATCTGCCGCAGTTCGGTGAGGATTTCATCCGCCTGATTGCGGGTGATGCCCGGCTCCGGGGAGGCCGGCGGCACTTGGGCCGCCAGGGCGAACGGCAAAGCCAGCGCGAGCGCGCCATAAACCATTCTGCGCATCATCTCAGTTTTTCTCCAGAACCAACATGTACTGCACGTCGCGGCTCAACTCTTTCTCCGCGACCAGGTGAAAGTGGTTGGCCTCGATTTCCTTGATGGCGTCCAGCAGGTCTAGGCGGATGTGGGTCATGGCCCGTCCTTCCGGCATGGCTGTCGGCCTTTTGTAATACTCCACGACCACCAGTTTGCCGCCATCTTTCAACGATTTGTGAATGGCCGCCAACATCTTCTCGGGGTAATCGAAATGGTGGTAGACGTCGAGCGCCAGCACCATATCCATCTGGCCCTGAGGCAGGTTGGGATCGGTTTCCGTGCCTTTGACGAAGGTGACGTTCCGCAGGTCGGCTTCGGAGGCCTTTTGTTTGGCCGCGGCCAGAAAGTCGTCGAAAATGTCCTCGGCGACGACTCTTCCGTCCGCCCCGACGCGCTTGCTCAAGAACGGCAGCATGTAGCCGACACCGGTTCCCACGTCCGCCACGGTCATACCGGGCTGCAGGCCCATATCGCGGACCAGGACGCCCGGCTTCTGCATCTCGTCGCGCTGAGGATCGCCCAGGGCGGCAGCCATATTCTTGCGGCCCTGTTCGGTCTGATAGTTGCTATTGGCCTGCTGAGCCACCTGGGCCGGCAGCAGACCGGTCATCAAAACAACGGCGGACAGTGCGCGAATGTTCATAGTGCCGTCTCCATGGGCAGCGCCAGGGGCGCCTCCTTCAGAAAATCGAGCCGCGCCATCTCTTCGACGGCCTCGCGAATGGATTGTTCCGAGGTCGGCTCCGCGGTGATGACGAAGGGCAGATCGTGCTTGGTGTCGCAGGGTTCCTGCAACACCGCTTCCAGGCTGATGTTCTTGCCGCTCAGGATGCCGGCCAGCCGGGCGATGATGCCGGGCCGGTCCTCCACGCGGAAGCGAAGGAAATAGGCGCGCTTCTGCAAGGTGATGGATACGGGCTTGTTTTCGGCCAATTGCTGGTGGGCGAAGGGAGACACGCGCTCGGGGCTGCCGTTGCGGATCTCGCGCGCCACCCGCATCAGGTCGCTCACCACGGCCACGCCGGTGGGCAACGGGCCAGCGCCGCGGCCGTAGTAGAAGGTATCGGCGCCGTACTTACCGCGCACCCAAACCGCGTTATAAGCGCCCTGCACGCTGGCCAGAATGGTGTCGCTGGGGATGAGCGCGGGGCGGACGAAAAGGAACAGCCCTTCCGGCGTTTGGCGCGCGCCGCAGATAAGGCGGATGGTGTGGCCCAACTGGCGGGCATAGCGGAAATCGATGGGCGAAATCCGCCGGATGCCTTCCATGAATACGTCCGAGGGCGCGATCTTTTCGCCGAACGCCAGGGCGGAAAGCAGAACCAGCTTGGAGCGGGCGTCGTAGCCGTCGATATCGGCGCTGGGATCGGCCTCGGCGTAGCCCTTGGCCTGCGCCTCCCGCAGCACTTCGTCGAGCGGCGCGTCGCGCTTTTCCATTTCGGTCAGAATGTAGTTGCAGGTGCCGTTGAGAATGCCGTAGAAGGTGGTGACGCGGTCGCCGGAGATGCCCTCGCGCAGCACGGTGTGAATGGGAATGCCGCCGCAGACACTGGCCTCCATGGCGAGGTTGATGCCGGCCTTGATGGCGCGTTCCCAGATTTCCGGCCCGCAAGAGGCCATCAGCTCTTTATTGGCCGTGACCACGGATTTGCGGTTGGCGATGGCGGCGTCGATGATTTCGGCCGCGACCCCGGTGCCGCCAACCAGTTCGGCGACAATGTCGACCTCCGGATGCTCGACGACTTCCCGCCAGTCGGCGGTTTTCAGCACCGCGCCGCAGCCGGCGGGCAGCTTCTTTGCGGCGACCGAGCGGCTGCACACGGCCGTGACCCGCAGCCGAAAGCCCAGCTTGTCCGCGATCTGGTCCCCGTTTTCGGCAAGAATGGCCAGGGTTCCGGAGCCAACGTTGCCCAGGCCCACGATGCCGATTCGAACTTCCTGCATATCTCTAGATGATACCGTGGCGCAAGTTTCTTGCCTGACGTGCCGAGACTCCGAACTCCTGATGTCACCTCGGCATTTTGAGCGGCCAAGGGAAAATGACCTGACCCAGCGGTGGGACAGACGATCGTTTTTTGTCGTCTGTCAGGCAGTTAGGGCCTGGCGAGGGGCCGACAGACCACGAAAAACGATGGTCTGTCCCACCCGCTCGCCGCCGGGCCATGTTTTTGAATTTGTGGGGCTGGCCCTCGGCCGGGCCAGAGGGCCTGCCCCACCTGCCTACCGGCCGTGCTTCAATTCCTCTTCCACAATCGGGGCAATCGCGCCCACCTCGAACACGCCGTTGAACTTTTTGCCGTCGATGAAAAACGTGGGCGTGCCTTCCACGCCGGCGACTTCGCCTTCCTGCTCCTCGGCGTGCACGCGGGCGGCGTATTTATGGCTGTCCAACTCGGCGCGAAAACGCTTCATGTCGAGGCCGGTTTCCCCTGCCCAGGCCAGAATTCGCGCATAGTTGATCTGGCGGAAATTGTCATACAGCTTGTCGTGCAGCGGCCAGAACTTGCCTTGCGCGTGCGCGGCCAGCGACGCTTCGGCGGCCAGCGCGGCTTGCGAATGATCCTCCAGCGGGAACTGCTTGAAAACCAGCTTCACGTCTCGCGGGAATTTCTGCACCAGTTCCGCCGCCTCGACCGCCGCTTTGGCGCAATAGGGGCACTGAAAATCGGAGAACTCCACAATGGTGACCTTGGCGTTCGCCGGTCCTTTAAATGGCGCGCCGTCGATCGAGAGCTTCACCGCGGGTTCCAGCAGCGGAGGCGGCTGCTTGGCGTACCTGTCGAGATCGGCGCGAATCGCCGCTTCCGATTTCCCGGAGGCCGCGTCACGCACCGCGAAGGCGGCCAAACGGCGGCTGACGCCGCACGCGGGATCGTGCACCCGGCACTCGGCGACCTTCATGGCGCAGCCGCAGGCGCATGGTTCCGTGCGAAGCACCGCCAGCACCGCGTCGCGCTGGGACTTCGAGAGCCCGGAAAAATCGACCCCGGGCAGCGCGTCGACCTTCTTCCAGTCGGTCCCCTGAGCCAGCGACAGCAGCGCCACGGCGAGAAATAAGATGCTTCGGCGAATCATGCAACTCTATTGTCGCTTACCCTGGCATAATGGTGGCTTGATCGTCACTCTTACCGCGAATCCGGCCATCGACCGGATTCTCAGCGTGGACCGCTTGGCCTTCGAGGACCGCGCCTACATCAATTCCAGCCGCGAGTCGGCCGGCGGCCGGGGTATCAACGCCTCGCACGTGGTTCATTCCTTCGGCGGCGAAACGCTGGCCATCCTGATCTCGGGAGGCGCCACCGGCAAGCGCCTGGAAGAGCACCTGCGCGGCTACGGATTTCCATTCCGGGCCGTGCCGGTGCAGAACCGCATTCGCACCAATCTGACGATTACCGATAAGCAGGGCCTGACCGTGAATCTGAACGAAGCCGGGCCGGTGCTGACCAAGACCGAAGTATCGCGCCTGGAAAAGGTGGTGCGCGAGGCGCTGGAGGGGGCCGATTGGCTGCTGCTGTGCGGCAGCCTGCCGCCCGGCGTGCCCACTTCGTTTTACGCGCGGCTGATCGCCCTGGCTCGCGCCAGGCGCGTGAAGACCATGCTGCACGCCGACGGCAACGCGCTGCGCGAGGGAATCGAGGCGAAGCCCACGCTGGCGACTCCCAACCAGCCGGAAGCCGCGCGCCTGCTCAGCCGTACCCTGCTCACGCGCACGCATTACCTGGAAGCCGCCGCCGAGATTCGCGGCATGGGGCCGGAAACGGTGGTGCTTTCGCTCGGCAGCCGCGGCGCGGTGGGAGCGTTTGCGACGGGTACGGTGGAGGCTATTCCGCCGCGCGTCGACGCCGTCTCCCCGATCGGCGCGGGCGACGCCCTGATGGCGGTGTACGCCTGGGCCATGACGCGCAAGCCGGACCCGGTGGATGCTCTGCGCTGGGGTGTGGCCGCCGGCACCGCTTCGGCCCGCTTGCCCGGCATGAGTTTCGCCAACGTGGCGCAGACCCGGGAGATCTATCGCCAGGTGGAAATCCGAAAGGCGGAGTGACGCGTGTTACACTGCCATAGTAGAGATGCTCTCCGACCTGAAGTTGGTGATCCGCCTCCAAGAACTGGATAGCCGTGTGGGCGAACTGGAGGCCGAAGTGGCCGCTCTGCCCAGGCACATCGCGGAAATTCAAAAAAAACTGGTTTCACACGAGCGGAAGCTGGAAGCCGATCGTGCCGCCCTCGCCGCCAATCAGAAGGAGCGCAAGCAGCGCGAAGGCGAGATCCAGGCCCAGGAGCAGAAGATTTCGAAGCTGAAAGACCAGATGCTCCAGGTCAAGACTAACGACCAATACCGGGCCTTTCAGAACGAGATCGACTTCTGCCAGCAGGAAATCCACAAGTTCGAGGACCGCATCCTGGAATTGATGAGCGAATCGGAACCGCTGGACCGCGCCGTGAAGGTGGCCGAAGAGGCTCTGAAAGCGGAAAAAGTGGAAGTCGAAGCCGAGGCGCAAACCGCCCGCGAGCGCACCGACAAAGACCGGCGGGCGCTGGACGAACTGCGGAAAGAGCGCGGCGCGATTGCTGTGCAGGTCACCAAACCTACCTATCAGCGCTACGAACGGAGCCGCAGGACGCGCAAAGGAATCGCGGTGGCGGAGGCGGTCGACGGACGATGTACCGCCTGCCAGATGTCCATGCGGCAGCAATTCCTGCAGGATCTGCGCAAGGGAGAACAGATCATGGTCTGCGAAAGCTGCCAGAGAATCCTGTTCTACAACCCCCCAGTGCCGGTGGAAGACCTGGACGGCGCCGCCACCTCAGCCGCTCCGCGGTAGCCAACCGTGGGACCGGCCTCCCGGCCGGTCTTCCTGGTTATCAAAACGACAGGCCGGGAGGCCTGTCCCACAGCTCGCTACTTGTTTCCCCAGCTATAGCCGACCCAAACCGTTTCTTCCGTCACGAACGAGGTGCCGAACTGCGTCAGATTGTTCACCCAGTGCGCCTTGAACTGCGGCTCGATATACATATGATCGGTGAGGTAAATCATCACGCCGGCGCCGAAATTCGCCGCAAAGTGGTTGGAACTTCCGGCGTATGAGGAGTAACTCTGGGTGCCGGTGAGCGCGGTGGTGGAACTTTCGCTCTCGTAGAATTTGAGATTGTCTCCACCGATGCCGCCAAAAATGCGCAATGCGGCGCGCTTGCTGCTCACCGCCTGGTAGACCGCGTCAAAATCGTAAAACGTGGTGCGCGATTGGATCGTGTAGCCGGGGTAGTTCGCGCCGGCGGCCGGAATATTCACGTAAGTCTGTTTCGACGGTTGCGTGGTGAAATCGATCCCGAAGCCGAGATTGTGCTTCAACAGCACGGTGCCCCCGAAGCCCAGCATGAAGCTGTTCAGACTGCTGGGCAGGACCGGATCGGTACAGGAGGTACTCGTGGTGCAACTGTTGAGGGCGTTGGTGGACAGTTGATCGCCTTCAATGGGCGTGGTGGTGGCTTTGGCTTGGGCGGCGCCGAAGCCCATGTTGATGTCGAACTGGCTTTGCGCGTAGGCAACCGGAAAAAGGGAAAGCAGTAGGGAAAGCGGAAGGTAACGGCAAATTCGTCTCACGTTCGGATTCTCCTCTAGATCTTGCGAGATGCGCGCACGACTTCTATTATCGCGTACAATACCGGGCTCGGATGCCGGAAATATCGTGCATCTTCAACACTTACGACGCGGAAACCGGTGCCCTGGTTTCACGCCGGCTGTGGCCGGCCCGCACATCGGGTCAGGGGTGGGCGATGGTCTTTCGTGGTCTGTCAGGCAGTTGGCCCGTAAGCGCCAGCTTAACGTGGCGTACGCACTCGTGCGTGCCGCGTCGAGACTTTCTCGACGCCCGCGCTCGACCAGCGAAATCCCCGCGGATTGCGGACAGACCGGCTTCAATTTACTTAGCCGAACTGGCCGCAACGTCGCCCGAATCTTCTTAAGCTCGCTCTGCTGCCGAACCGAGCAGAGCGATCGAATGGTTCTTTCCAAGTCGGTTCTCCCGTGCGTCCCACCGCGGTTCTCATCGAACGAAGCTCAGGCGTCGAGAAAGTCTCGACGCGGCACGCAGGAGTGCGTACGCCACGTCAGAAGTGTCAGTACTTCTTCAGTTCCCGGAGCAGGGTGTCGAGGCCGTTGCGGCGATACAGATTGGTGAGACGCTCTTCTTCGGCCGAAGGAGGCAGCACGTCGCGCAACGTGCCGCTGCCCAGCGCGGTTTCAAAATCCCGGCGCGCCGGAACCCAGACCTTGCCGCTCGAAAATTGCACCTGGCTGACGAAGCCCCGCGCACCGCCAATGGCGACCGGCTGATTGTTGCAGCGGAATTCGAGCGAAGTTTCCTCGGTGTCGCCGACGGTCTGGCCGGGGGCGATGCCTTCCGGCACGGATACCGGCAGCTTCGCCGCCACGTATTCGTGCCCATTGGCATCCTTCACCAGCCACCGGACCTCCACGTAGCGGACCGGTTCGGTCGAGCGGTTGCGCACCTGAATGCGCGGCTGGCGAGCCTGGTTGAAGGCCACTTGGGCGCGGCCATCGACGGGCTCGACCGGAGAATCGGGAAATTCGAGGAAGGCAAACTGTTCGCTATGTTCCGGGCCGAGCGCGGCGGAGGTGACAGAATGCCCGCGCGACACGCGCACGTCCAGTTGCGGGCGCGCCGCCTGGCGCGTCAGGCTGGTCAGAACCTCCCGCCGCAGCGCTTCGGGGCCGCCGCGCTCCAGCACGCTTTTGAAATACTGGCGGTCGCGCCCGGCTTCCATTTCCGCCGCCGTCAGCGTGCGCTGGGAGCCCAGCCGATTGGGTCCATAAAAGGCCAGGCTCTGAAACAGCACGCCGTCCAGGGTGACTTCCACCAGCGGGCCGGCAGCGGGTTGCGAAGGCCGCATCAACTGCATATCGATATGCACGGGGAAGGACTCGCCGGTGGGAACATTCAGGCTGGTGAGCGAAACGGAGCCTTTGCCGCCCAGCGCCGCTTCCTGCGAAACCACCCGCAATACCAGGCCGCGGATGCCGTCGGGGCCGATATTGCGCAAGGTAAGGGCGAGATGCAGGTCGATGGCCAGGGCCGCGCCGCGCGCGCTGGCGTGAGACTCGTCGGCCGACTTCAGCAGCACCAGCGGAGAATCGCCGGGAAAGTCGATATTGATGGAACCGGCCGGCAGCCGCCCGTCCTGGGCGAACGACGAAAACGCGCCGGCCAGCCCCAAAGCGATCGGGAGCACCGTCTTCGCCGCGATTTTCCAGTTGCTAATCGACATCGACTTGATTCACCGTCACGTAGTTGGCATCTACGTAGCGGGCCTCCACCGAGCCCTCGGCGCCGGCCGTATAGGTCACGCTCTCGCCACCGCGATTCAGCAGGCCCATTGCCTGTCCGCCCCGTGTGAGGCGAACGCCTCCGGCCGTCATTTCCACCACGATTCCGGCCGCCGGCGGCAAAATGGGTGCGGGCCGTTCGATCCATACCGACGCCGCCGCCAGCGCCAACGCGGCGCCGCAGGCCACCAAACGCGCCGGCGTCCATACCGGCCGCCAATGCCGCCGAACCGGGGCGACACACTCTCCGGCCGTCAGCCCCAGGCGGATGTTGGCGCGCATTTCGGCAGCCAGCCGTCCCCAAGCCAGATCCGGAATCGATTGCAATTCCGCCAGATCCTCGCGGACAGTCTCGTAAGCCGCCAGTTCGCGCCGGCACTGGGCGCAATGCGCCACGTGACGCCCGGTGCGCCAGCCGGCGAATTTCCCCAGGTCCCCGCCCGCGTGCAATGCCAGAGTTGCCTGATCGGGGTGTTTCATTCGTTACCGCTTTCTCTTTTCCAGGTAGCGGCGAAGCTTGGTGCGCGCATTGGCGATGTGCGATCGCACCGTCGCCTGCGAACAGGCCAGTTGCCTGGCCACTTCCTCCGCCGGTAATCCCTCCACGTCCCGCAATACCAGCGCCGCCCGCTCGCGTGGAGTGAGCAGCCGCAAACCGTCTTCCAGATAGGCGCGGTGCTCGTCCCGCAGCAGAACCCGCTCGGGAGTCTCGTCGTGGCTTTCGCGCCCTTCCTCAATTTCGCAAAGCGTTACGCGCCCATTGCGGCGCAAAAAATCGATCGCCGTATTTGTAGCGATTCTCGACAACCAATGAGCGGCCTTTTGCTCGTCCTTCAGTTGGCCGTGCCGCTGCAGGGCCTTGATGAACGCCTCCTGGGTAAGATCCTGCGCATCCGCCACGTTGCCCACGATACGGTAAATCTGCCCAAAAATCCGCCGCAGGTGTTCGGAAGCAAAGCGATTGCGCCGCTCCTCCAGGTCTAGTACCGGATCGACAACTTCGCTCATCGGGCCTGCAATGGCGGTTTCCACTAGTCTCTACCAGAACTGACGCCAAAGCTCTCAAAACGTGGAAGTGAAAAGCGAATCCGCCGCTGGCTGTATTTTACCGCAGCCGGGATCTACGGCACCGCCGCGGTCACGGTATTCGAATTCCCCAGACTGTTGGAAAGAGTCACCGAAACCGAGGTGACCGCCGAGGTGCTGCCGGAGACCGTAAAAGGTTGCGTGAAAGTGAACTGGCTGCCGTAGGCCGCGGAACCTGCGCTTCCGTACCATGCTGTAAACAAGGAAGTTGTTGGAACTGTGAAAGAAGTCGACGAAAGCGTCTCCCCAGAGGCCGGGGTGAACTGAAACACCGCTTGCGTGACTTGGCGGGAGGTGGCATACCCCACCACCGTAACGGTGAAACCGCCGGTTGTCGCGGTAGCGCTGACGCTCGTGATTACCGGCGCCAGGGCAGCGATGGTCAGGGTAGTCGAAGGCGGGGGAGTGGGGGTGACGTCCTGGCCGCCGGCCAGGAGCTGGGCAGTGACGGTGATGGTTCCGGCTACGGTGCCGGTTTGAATCGCCAGCGCGGGCAGGGCCAGGGTCGATCCGGCGGCAATGGTTTCCTGGGCGGTGCGGCCCCCGGTGGAGAACTGCACGCTGGGGTCGTCGGCGCCCGAAACCGGTGTAAAGGTCAGGGTCAGATTCACCGTAATGGGAACGGGGTAGGGGGCGGAAATGCCGATCTGTATGGGCGGCTGGGAAGCCGGTCCGGGCGTGGTAGAGCCCGCGCTGAGAATCACCGGAGGCAGGGAAGGCAGCGCGATCAAGACCGGAAGCGACGCGCTGGCCGTGGTGCCGGTGCTGTCCTTCACCGTCACCGATACGGGAAACGTTCCCGGAGCTGTGGGAGTACCGGAGAGGCTGGTTCCGCTGGCACTGGCGACCAGGTTTACGCCGCCGGGAAGCCCGCTGGCCGTCCAGATGTACGGCGGAACGCCGCCGGTTGTCACCAGGGCGACGGAATAGGCCGTGCCCACCACGCCGCCGGGCAGACTGGCGGTGGTGATTACCAGCGGAGGCACCGAGACGGTAAGAGCCAACGACGTGCTGGCCTTGGTGCCGACTGCGTCGGTAACGGTAGCGGTCACCGTGGCCGGGGCCACCGCCGTCGGCGTCCCGGATATAGCGCCCGAGGAACTGCCCGACAAGCCGGCCGGCAGACCGCCCAACGACCAGGTATAGGGTAATACCCCGCCGGTTGCGCTGAATCCAGCCGAATAGGCCTCCCCAACGATGGCGTTCGGCAGGCTCGTGGTGGTGATGGTGAGCGGAGCCGGGGAAACCGTCAGGGCGAAGCTGCCGGTCGCCGAAGTGCGGCTCGCATCGGTCACCGTAACCGAGAGCGTGTAGGCGCCGGTCGCCGTGGGAGTCCCGCTGAGAACGCCCGCGGAGGATAAGCCGAGGCCCGCCGGAACTCCCGTGGCCGCCCAGGTGTAAGGCGCCGTGCCGCCGGTAGCCGCGAAACCGGCGGAATAGGATGCGTCGACGGTCGCATTGGCAAGCGGCGAGGTGGTGGTGATGACCAGCGGTGCGGTGGTTACCGCCAGCGTGAAGGACTTGCTGGCGGAGCTGCCTTGCGTGTCCGCCACGCCGACCAGAAAGCTATAGGAGCCGGTAACGGTCTGGGCCGGAGCCGTGAGAACGCCCGCGCCGCTGAACTGCGCGCCGGCGGGAAACGACCCGGTTGCGCTGAACGCGTAAGGCGGCTCGCCGCCGGAGGCTGTAAACGCGATGCGAATGGGTACGCCGACGGGCGAGGGAGGCAAGGCTCCGGTTGAGATCGTCAGAGGCGCCGGACCCACGTTCAGAATGAATCCCATGCTCGTGGTCGCGCCAGTGGAGTCCGTCACTTGCACGGTGAAACCGAACTGCCCGTAAGCGGTAGGAGTGCCGGCCAGGACGCCGGCGGAATTGAGCGTCAGGCCCCCCGGCAAAGAACCGCCAGTTAGCGAGAACTGGTACCCGGGAGTGCCTCCGCTGGCTTGAAACACGATGGAATACGGCGTACCCACGCCAGCACCCGGCAGGGGCGAGGTGGTAACGAAGGCCAGCGACGGCTGAGACGGTTGAGACGGCTGCGAAGGGTACTGTGCGTATAGCGAAGCCGCGGTGCAAAAAAAACCAAAAAGAACCCAATCCGTACGGACTCTCACGTTCCTCCGATTACCAAAGTGTACTGGTGCAGCAGTTCATTATTTCTCCACTTTGGGGGAAAAAGCAAAGATTCTCAAGGGTGGCACGATATAGAACCGGGCGAACTTGTCGCACACCCGGTACTTAACGGGCTGGTTTGAGTGCGCACTAAGACAAATCCGAGGCCTGAGACGGAGGTACCCCGAGCGATTGATGTAGTACAATAGCTTGGTCTGGGGGATGGGATGATATATCGACTGCCTGTTCTATGTGCATTGCTTGGTGCGAGTTGCTTCGGCGGATCCATCAACACGTGGATTGCCGACGCGAATGGGAATATCGGCCAGGTCAACGTATCGACGGGGGTCGCGACGCTCGTCGGTAACGCCGGCGTCGTGCTGACGGACATCGCGTTTTCTCCCACCGGCGCCTTATATGGCATCAGCTTCACGGAACTGTACTCGATCAGCACCTCGACGGGCGCGGCAACTGCCATCGGCTCACTCGGTATTGCGAGCGACGATGCCAACGCTCTGGTGTTTTCTTCGACTGGAACGTTGTATACGGCGACGGTTGCAGGCAGCCTCTATACCGTAAACACCAGTACTGGCTCCGCAACTGACATCGGCTCCCTCAGCGGTTACGGTTCGGCCGGCGATTTGGCATTCGTTGACGGGAGCCTCTATCTCGCCACGAGTTCCAATAATCTTGTGACCGTCAACCCTTCCACTGGAGCGGCAACTCTGGTGGGACCTTTCGGGGTCTCGAACGTGTTCGGACTGGCGACCCCGGACAACGTCAATCTCTACGCGGCGGCCGGGGAGGATCTTTATACCGTGAACCCCTCCACTGGCGTTGCGACGTTCGACGTAACGTGGGCTGGAAACGCGGCGGGACTGGGCGGCACGAATGGTCAGGCGTTCCCCACCGAATCCGGCTATACTCCCAGTTCGACTCCCGAGCCCGCCACGCTCGCTCTATTCGCTGCTGGCTTTGGGTTGCTCGGGCTGCGCCGGTTGTTCAAGCACTGAGCTTTCACGCCCGACGTCAGTAGAGCCTCGCGCCTTCCACACACCGGGCAAGAAGTCTCGGTTGCCGGGCAGCCTCAAGGCGGATGGTTCAGTGCAACGTCACCAGGGTGGCGCCCCAGCCGCCGGCCTCGGGGGGAGCGTCGCGAAAACCGGCTACGAATGTAGTTCTCTCCAGGATGGCGCGCACGATGGCGCGGCGAGTGCCTATCCCCCTGCCGTGAACGATCCGGAGCGCTTTGAACCCCAGGCGGTTGGCTTCGAGCAGGTACTCTTCCACCACCGGCTTCAGGTCGGCGGAGGGTACACTGTGCAGATCGAAGACATCCGTCACGGGGATGCGGACGGGCTCTTGGCCGGGATCGTCAGGCATAGCCGGTTCGAGCCAATGGACCGGATAAAACGCGGAACGCCCGGCTGGCCAGGGCCGACCGGGCGCTCGAAAACGCCGCGAACCTGCGCACCCGTTCCGTCACACGTGCTGGGCTCTATACTCCACCATGATCGCTTCCATTTGATCCTTGACACGAAGTTTCAGCTTCTTAAGACGCGTCTCCTCCAACTCCTCCTCATTGGTCAAATGGAGATGCGTTTCGAGATCGTCCAGCCTGTGGGCATACTCTGAATGCTGAGCAGCCAGGCGGCGAAACTCTTCACTGGTCGCCATCAGGTGCGCTTTCAATTCTTCCTGTTGTGCAGTCCGTTCCATTTTAGGCAGTTCCTTCCAGTTGAAGTTGCCGCGCCGGGCCCGGTCCGCAAAACGAGGCCCGGCGGGTCATCTCCGATCTAGATCAAACAACGGCATCACCGTCTACGGCCAACTTAACATGAATGAAACTTAAGAACAATAGCTGATTCGGTGGGATCCGGATAGTAGTGCTTACGAATGTTAACTTCTATAAATTTCAGTGACTTATATAGTTTTCGGGCTACGGAATTGGACTCCCGTACTTCCAGGAACACGGCATCGGCGCCGCTCGTCAGCAGCTCGAGGATAAGGCCCCGCGCGAGGCCTTTTCGGCGGTGCAGCGGGTCGGTAGCCAGGCTCAGAATCTCCCATTCGCCGGGGTATACGGAGCGCGCCACCAGGAAGGCAACCACTTGGTCTTCCACCTCGGCTACCCGGAAGTAGTGGTCGAGGTACTGGACCGGGTCCCAGTGAGCGGCTTCCGGGCTTTGCGTCTGGATTTCCAGTACCCGGGATAGATCGCCGGTACGTCCGGGCCGGATTCCTGTCATATTGATGTATGATGCGCGCACTGGTGGCAGTGCTGTTTTTTCTGGGACAGTCGTTTTGGGAAGCCAAGCCTCCGGAAAAGTGGTCCGAGGCGGAGATCGACACCGTCCGGAGAGCCAGTCCCTGGGCACAAACCATCGGACCCTCGCCCGAGGTACTGGTCTGGCTGGCGACGGCGGAGCCGATACGGGAAGCCGAAGCGGAAGCCCGGCTGCGCTTTAAGCATACCGAAAAGGAGCCGGATCCGGACTACGCCGGGTACGTGACCGAGCACGGCGACGAAATCTTCGTTCTGGCGGTCGCCTATCCCCGTCTGAGCGGTCTGGGCGTTGCCGAAGAACAGAAGCGTATGGAGGACGAGTGTTCCATGGTCGTGGATCATAGGACCTACCACATTGTCGGGCATTTTCCGCCGACTCAGTCGGACCCCGTACTACGCCTGGTGTTTCCGAGGCGAGTGAAGGAATCCGACAAGGCGGTGGATTTCGTACTGTATCTGGCCGGTCTCCCCTTTCCCGAACGCCAGGTGGAATTCCGCGTGAAGGACCTGCGGTTCCACGGCAAGCTGAGCATGTGAAGTCCGATCACCGAACCGGCCAGCACGCGCGTATTTAACGCCGATTGCGCTCGCTGCAGAGCTTGCGGACCGGATGTTGAATTCGGAGCGGTGGTGAGGTTTTCTAGCCTCCAGGCTACGTCATCGGGGCTGAGTCGACGCCTCAGTTAAAGGGGACCGAGATCCCGGTGCCGGCGCCGAAAAAGAGCAGCCCCAGATCCAGGCCAGGAGCCGAGAATCGCTGAAGGACGCCGTTTGCCACGTAGAAATACCCGTTTTCGGCGGCCGGTAGGCTTTCCAGCGCCGCGGCGGGAACCGTGAACTGCCCGGCCGAAAGCAGCGCGCTGCAGGTGAACCCGACGCGGGTGGTCGACCCGCCCGCGAGCGGGCTATATTGATAAAGGGGCGAATACCCGAATATATAAACGTAGCTTCCTGGAGCGCCCCCGCTCCACGTGACCGGTTGTCCTTTCGCGCGTTCCACCGCAGCGATGGCCGAGTCATTCGTCCATAGCAGCGGGGTGGTTAAACTGTCGCCCGATCCGAATCTAAAGGTCCCGACGCCCGGGCCGCCCGAGCCGTCATTGAACGTGAAGGCCCCGCCGGTAGGAGGGAGGATCGGGGGCGAGGTTCCGGTGGGCTCGAGGTAGCTGCCGCTTTCGCCGAATTGAGGCAGCGCCAGGGGACCGTCCGGCCCCGCTATGTTGATCTGCGCGCCTGCGCTGAGCTGGCCAAAGGCGCTGGAGCCCATGAGCGGAGGTTGCCACGGCCCCGCGGTGACCAGGCAGCTCCCGGCCGACGGCACCTGGAGGAAACCAACGGAAGCGAACTGCTGGGCGCTGTATTGCTGAAAGGTCGCGTAGGCCGAGTCGCCGGTGACGGTCCCTGCCGCTAGCGTCTCGAGGGAGATCACTCCTACGTTTACGTCGCCGAGGCCCAGGAGGGATTGGTACTCGTCCGCTGTCACTGGAACGACCCCCGGATCGACGCAGATCCGGCCGCTGGCGGCGACCGGGATCGTCCCAAAGTTGCTGGGCACGCCCCCTGCGGACACCACCAGCGACACGTTGCATCCCGAGACGCCGGCCGGAACGATGACGTTGATCTGATCCAGGCCGGGGTAGACCGACCGCCCATGGTAGGGCACGGTCGCGCTGACGCCACCGATATCGACCTCGATCGGTATGCTCGTGAGGTTCTCGGGGGTCTGGTACTGCGTCTCATCTCCCGAAACCGGTCCCAGGCCCGACCCCCAGAGCGTGAGGTATTCGCCGGGATTCGCCGCGTTCGCCTGGCCCAGCAACTGGCCACCCTCGCCCTGGTCCTGGGCGACCGCGGCCGCCCACGGCCCGCCTGGCCCCGAAGGCGAGACCGTCGCCAGCCCGAATGCGCTCGGGACCACCGTGATCGACGCTGAGACGGACTCGCCGCCCGAGCTCACCGTGACCGTTCCCTGGCCTATGGGGGTCTTCGAGGGCAGGATCGCAGTGATCTGGCTGGGCGAGACGAAGTACGGGATCGCCTGCGTCGTGACGGCACCCACGCTCACCGTGATCGCCACCCCCGCCAGAGTCGTTTGGAGCGGGACGCCTTGCGACGCGCTGGATTGCGCCATGTTATCAGAGCCGGCTATCACGAAGATCGATCCTTGCGCGATCCCGTAATTCGGCATGCCCGGCTGGATGCAACTGTAGTTGTTGCAAACCGACGGCCCGATCACCTGGGCACTCGTTGGGCGTGAAGACACGAGGATCGCGCCGAAGACCACAGCCGCAGCGGTTCGTAGCACGATGCACCTCCATGATACATCTTTGTGGGCGGCCCGCCGGATTTCCCAAGGGCAAGGCTCAGGCCGGCCCGCAAGGCCCGCATCACTGGTTATACGCGGTCGCTGGACCCGAGGGGGTAAACACCATCTGGCCCGCGGGCTGGGCATCGTGCCGCGGGGCCGGCAGGCGCGAGTGGCGTGTTTGCGGCGCCGGGCCTGGATGCTGGTCTTCTCGTCGGCTGAGATTACGAACTCATCGTCTTTCAACGGCTTACCTTCCCATTCGCGGGCGTACAGGTCCAGCAAGCGGCCCGCTTTGTCGGCGAAGTTGGGATCGCGCGGGAAGATCCAACTACGGTGGTACCAGGGCCGAATGGCGTCCTGATGCAACCAGCGCCAAAGCGTGCTGCCGCTGATGGAGGCGACCAAGCCCGCCTGGCAAGCCTCTCGGGCCAGATCGATGGTACTCCAGCGAGACAAGGGCAAGTCGTGCGTGGCCGGGAGTTCGCAAGCCCAAGCTTTCACCTGAACCACCAGATCAGGGGGAAAAAGTCCGGGGACGACCCGGACGAGAGCGCTCTTCCAAACCGGTGAGGCGTTCGGCAAAAAACCGTTTGCGCCAGAAACAGACGACTTCACGGCGGGTATCCAAGCGGGCCGCGATCTGGTCGTTGGACAATCCCTCGGCGGCCAACAGGATCATCTTGGCTCGCTGGACCTGAAAATACGCTAACGTATATTTGCCGGCACGCTTTTCGAGCTGCGCCAACTCGGCGGACGACAAGCGAATGACGTAAGGGCTCGTTCTGGGCATAAGGAGACACCTGCCCTGACAATGCCACAGCCGAACCTGGCATTCAAGCCCAAATAATACGTTAGTGTATTTATGAAACGGTGTACTTAGCTAAGTTCGAAGCCATCCTCGGCGATGCCGGCCAACAGAATACCCGGCCGCGGCCGATCGAAGAAAAATGCGGCGGTGGCCTCAAGCACGTTCTTCCGCAGTTCGTCCCATGTATCCCCTTCGGTGAATATGCTCTCCGAAAGGCACTCGGCGCAGTAACCACCATCCGATTCCTGGACAACCTCGAACACCAGTTCCAGCATATGTCCATTCTACGGCAATGCCTTGAGGACTTGCCGAATCGCAGCGAGGCCGACGATGGCTGGTTCCGCGCGAAGCCGCTGCGGTGAGAGCAGGTGTGCCGGTTAGTCCGATCATTCCGAGGAAGCGATGCCGCTGCCCTCAATGATCGCCCGCATCGTTCCCAACGGAAGAACACGACCTCGATGATGGGCGACAATTACCTGCTTGCCCGTCTGCGGGTGACGCCATTTCTGATGGCTCCCGGAAGCTCCAGCCGGCAAAAAGCCGTGGCGGCTAAGAATTCTGATCACTTGGTCTGAAGCGAGCCTCGGAGTCCCGCGCTCACCCAACCGTCACCTCAAGGAGCTTCGCATTTTCAGGGAGGTCTACCTCCTCTGGCGCCAGATAGAGCTCTATCGCTTCCCGCATGTTCGCCCTGGCCTCTTCCTCGGTTTCCCCCGCTGAGGCGCAGCCGGGGAGTTCGGGGCAAGCGGCAGAGTAATCGCCAGTATCGGGGTCGCGCTCCAGAATGACTCTGAACGTCATACCTGAAGTATATTGCTACGCGGGCGGGAGCGCAAAGACCGCTGGTGCCCGAAAGGCGCGTTGAAGAAAAATCGCGGATGCTCTGAAGCGTGCAGCCAGATCGGGCACCGGCGCCGTCGGCCGCAGGCCCAGAGACGAGAGACCACAAAAAACGATGGTCTGCCCCACAGGTTCAGCCAGCGGTCGTAATGCGACGGAAAGGGCTCAGCCTATTTTCCTTCGCGGCGCGAAGTGCCGGGGCGACGCCAGGAGTTCGGAGACTCTGCACGGAGGTCCCCTCCAGTCCCGATGTGCCCAGGCAGGCGACATCGCCGGTGTGGCGCGGCTATCAAGTTCGGACTGTGCCACAGGGAAAGCGTTTATGAGGCGCCCTCGGATGCCGTTTTGGGTATTGGCGCCGATTCTCGTGGCGCAATTCGGCAATTCCGCAGCCGGAATCGGCTGCCCCACATCATGCGGGGCAGCCACCCGGCAACGTGTGACCCCTACGTTTAGAGAGGGAGATTCTGCCGCGCCCAGTCGATGCACTTGCGGTTGTTGTCGTCTTCGAACTTCACCTGCGCTTCCAGGGTCATGCCGTTGACATGGGGAACCGGGCCCTTGGGCTTGTTCTTGTGTACGATTTCCAGAATGTGAGCCAGGTCCTTGCCGGGGATATCGCCGAAGGTCGCCCAGTACTTGTCGGTGAAGACCGGAACCTTCAGCGGTTCGCGCGTCATCATCTCCAGGTCGAAGGGCATGTTCGGATCTTTCTTTTGCAGCGTCGAGACCATTTTCTCCAGGGGCAGGAATCCTTCGCCAAACGGGATCTCCGAGAGGGTGAAACCGTCCTCGTAAGGTTCCACCGCCTGGTCCTTGATATGGGCGGAGATGATATAGGGCAGGAGAATGTTGAGCGTGTCCATGGGATCTTCGCAGAACGAAATGTTGTTGCCGAAATCCAGGTGCACCTGCACCCACTCGCTGCTCACGCGCTTCATCCAGGCGGCTTGTTCGACGGCCCGCCAGCCCTTGTGGTTTTCGATCCCGAGCCGGATTTTGTATTTCGCCAGCACGGGTTCGGCCAGCTCGATCTGCTTTTGGCAGCGCTCGAAGTTTGCCTTGTATTTCTCGTAGGTGTCGAAGTCCTCGTAGCGGCGTCCCGTCATGGCGGCATGCAGGGCGAAAGCGCCGGCCTCTTTGGAAGCCTTCACCGCGGCGTCGAACGCCTCCACGTCGGATGGCTCGTTGGGAAGCCTGGGGCTCAGGATGACGCGCAGGTTGTAGGAGTCGAGCTTCTGCCGGAACTTTTTGATCGCATCCGGGGCGGACGACGTCAGCATGGTTTCCACGCTGCCCACCCCGACTTCATGGGCGTAATCCATGATGTCGAAGGGCGGCATAATGGGAGCTACGCGCGGGGCCGCGGGAGCCGCGCCCAACCGGGGTGGGCCGAACCCGCCGCCGCCGGCACGCATGCGCGCACCGAAAGATGTGCTGGCCACGCCCATGTGCTTTAGTACGCGCGGCTCGGCGCTCGCGCCTTTCAGAAAGAAAGCGGCCGTGGAACCGGCGGCCGCAAGCATGTCTCTTCTTGTCATCATCGTGCCTGTCTCCTTCGCGGCTATACCTTTATCAGGCTCTTGAGAACTCCGTCCCACGGAGCGCGGTAAGATTTGCTGCACATGGCGGCGGCTTCCTTATCGCCGACGACCACTTCCTTCTCGGGATCCCAGTGAATGGTCCGCCCACCCAGGCGCAGCGACATGTTGCCCAGGTTGCAGACGATCGCCGTTCGATGGCCCATGTCGAGATTGCAGAACGGCTGCTTGCGGGACTTGATGCACTCGACCCAGTCGCGCTTGTTGTCGTTGAACATGCGCTCTTCCAGGGATTGGTAGTCGGCCATATTACCGCCGCCGCGGCCACCCGTTCCGGGTTGCGCTTCGATCCAGGGCTCGGGTTTGGTGTCGTTGAACACCGCACCGCCAACCGGTTGTTGGCCCTGGAACCGCGGAATCAGGTTAGGCGGGTCGTTCTTCATTTCGGGAATCACCTGGTTGGAGCCTATCGCCAGATTGCCTTTGCTGCCCATGATGACCGCACCCTGCGGGTCGCGCAAGCCGTTAGCTTCACGGCAGCCCATGGTCATCATGAATTCGGGGAACTGATAGAGGCACTCCTGCAGATCGGGCGTTTCGCCATCGTCTTCCAGGGTGAAGCGTCCGCCGAACGACACCACCTTCGTCGGTCCTTTCACGCCCGTCACCAATAGAAACGCGGATACGCTGTGGGCGCCCAGGTTGGTCAACTGGCCGCCGGAATAGTTCCAGAACCAACGGAAATGGTACAGCCCGCGGTGCTTCTGATAGGGCGTCTTGGGGGCCGGACCGAGCCACATGTCGTAATCGAAATCGGCGGGAGGATTCTCGACGGGCGTCTTGCCGAAACCCGGAAAGATGTTGCGGCCACCGGCTCCGAGCTTGACCATCTGGATTTTTCCCAGCACGCCGCTGTCGAGAATTTTCTTGGCGACCTGATGGCCGGGATTGTGGTTTCGCTGCGTACCCACCACCACCACACGCTTGTACTTGTTCATCGCCTGGATCATCCACTTGCCTTCGTCGATGAACACCGTGAGCGGCTTTTCGACATAGACATCTTTGCCGGCGGCGCAGGCCATGATGGTGAGCAAGGCATGCCAGTGGTCGGGAGTAGCCACAAGCACTCCATCGATGTCCTTGTTTTCGTACATCTTGCGAAAATCGCTGTAGCCCTTGGCATTGGGGCTTTCCAGGTACGCCAGTCCTTCCTCGACGCGCGGCTTGTAAACATCGCATACCGCGACGCGGTCGACGTCCGGGAACGACTTCTTAAAGTTATAGATATGCTGCTTGCCGATCAATCCGTACCCGATAAAGCCGATACCGACGCGGTCATTGGCCCCGAGAACCCGGTTGTATTGTGCAGCCGTCAAGGCGGCCGCGCCCAGGAACCCTCGTCGGGTGGTCTGGGCCGTTTCCAGTTTGTTTGGCATGGGTGCTTCCCTTCCTGAAGCCTACGTGGTCCGTAGATTGCGCGGGCTGAAGCGAACAAGCCGCGCCCACCCAATCATACTCCGCGGCACGGCCGGGTGGAAGCGCCGTGCGCTTTATACTGAAGTTCTACCGTGGAGCGGCCCATCCTGGCATTCTTCAAGAGTTATTCGCGACTGACCCTACGCAATAGCCCGATTCTCATTTTCGGTTACCTCGTTCCGTTCGCTTTCCTGTTCGCCTTCGCTGAATTGTTTCGCGCGACCGGCGGCGGAATTGTTTATTTCGCCGGTCCGGTTCTGACCATTGGAATCGTCGGCGACGGCCTGTGGGGCGCCATCGGCGCGGCCGAGGGCGGTGAAGCGGGCGTCGCGGGGCGCTTGGCGGCAGGCATGGTGAGCGGTTGGCTGCTCTGTCTGCCGATGGCGGCCGGTACGCTGGCTTTGGCGCATGGCTGGTACGGCATGGCTCCGCCGCGCGACTGGTTTTCCGTGCTGGCGATGGTCACGTTGGGAGTCTCGGCCATTCGCGCCATCGGCCTGGTTCTGGCCGCCGTCACCCGCCGCCTCGTGGGAACCGGCATTGCCATCCTGGCGCTGTACCTGCCGATGCTCCTTCTGAGCGGCGCCACGCTGCCGGCGGCGCTTCTGCCCAAGTGGGCGCAGACGGCGGCTGAATTCATGCCGGCGGCCTACCTGGTGAACGGCTTTCAAGGCATCTTCTTTCTCGACCGGACCCTTTGGGACAACCGCGACACCGCCGCGGCCTTGTTGCTTACCGCCGTGGTGGGTATGTTTCTTGCCGTGCGCCTCTTTCGCCGCCAGGAGGAAAGCCTTGCGCCGCGCCACAAAGCCTGGGTGCTGGCGGTGCTGGCTCCGTTCGTGGCGATGGGCTGCTGGCAGTCCGGCACCGGAGAACACATTGCCCAGAACCGGACGATGTTCCGCCACTGGGAGCGTTCCGGGGCGTTTTTGATCCGCCATGCGCGCATCTTTACCGGCGAAGGCGCGGCGATCGAGAACGGCTCGGTCCTGGTGCGCGACGGCAAGATTGCCGAAGTCTACCGGGCACCGGCCGCGCCCGATCCCGAAGCGCTGCACGCGGAGCTGGTGGAAGGGGCCGGCAAAACGCTTCTCCCCGGACTCATCGACGTTCACGTGCACCTGGGAGGCGCGCCCGGCCTGTCCGGCTCGAGTGCCGATTACGACCCGGCCAACTCCATGCCGCGGGCGGCCGCGGCGCTGCTTTATAGCGGCGTAACCAGCGCGCGGAGCGTGGGCGACGATCTCGACCGGACGCTGACGTTGCGCCGCCGGATCGACGAGGCCGCCACGCCGGGCGCGCGTCTGTTCGTCTGCGGACCGATGTTTACCGCCGCGAATGGACACGGCACCGAATTTACCCCGTACGTTCCCGACGCCATGCGCGGCCCGGCGAAGGCGCAACTGGTGCGTACCGCCAAAACCGCCGGCGAGGCCCGCGCCCAGGTGCGCGAGCTGAAACGCCGGGGCGTGAACGGAATCACGGCGATTCTCGAAGCCGGCTGGGGCCAAGGCACGCTTTACGACCGGCTGGATCTGTTCCTGATACGAGCCATTGCCGAGGAAGCCCACGCCCGGAACCTTCCCCTGGCGGTACACACCGGCGATGCCCGCGACGTCTTCGACGCGGTGGATATCGGCGCGGCTTCGGTGGAGCAAGGCTCGTGGCGGGATGAGCTGCCGGATTCGCTGCTGGAGCGGATGGCCCGGGAGCGGGTGGGCCTCGACCCCACCCTGAGCGTGGTCGAGGCTTACGCCCAGTATTTTGCCGGCCAGACCGATGCGCTTTCGGGATCTCTGGTGCAACAGGCGGCGCCGGCCGGCGTGTTGAAAGCTACGCGCGAGTTTCTGGCGTCGGGCAAGTCCGCCGACCCCGCCCGAGTCGAGGCCTTCACCCACTCCATGGAGGTGGCGCGCGCCAACCTGCTGCGCGCCTGGCAGGCGGGTGTGCCGCTGGTGATGGGGACCGACGCCGGGAACCCCTTGGTCTTTCCCGGACCGTCCCTGCACCACGAGCTCCGGCTCTGGGTGCAGGCGGGCATTCCTCCGGCCGTGGCGCTGGAGGCAGCCACCGTCAACGCCGCGAAACTCCTGAACGCCTCCGGCCGAATCGGCGCGATTCGCAAGGGCCTCGATGCCAACCTGTTGCTGGTGGATGGCAATCCACTCGAAGACATTTCCGCCACCGAGCGCATCTCTCTGGTGGTTTTGGAGGGTGAGCGAATTCACCGCGCGGAGCTTTTCGGGCGGGAATAACCCCTACATTTGGGGGCGCCCTTCCCCACATGATTTCTATTGATAGCGGCGCCGGGTTTCTGTAACGTTACACCATGGCCCCGAAGAAAGCTCGAAACGCGGGCCATTCAGATCCGGGAAAGAGGGTTAAGAATGCCGCACCTGTATCGAAGCACGACCCACCTGCAGCACTGGTTTGCATACACGCCGGCCACCGGCTGGGTGATCTTTCCGGCCAAGGAGAACGGCTGGGAGGATCGGCACAAAGCCGCGGGCCTCGATCACCTGCGTTTGTACGAAGTGCCGCTGTGGATGGCCTTTGGTACCGGCCTCTCCGCCGGCGTCGAGTGCGCCAACCTGCGCCCGGCGGCGTGACGCGATTTTGATCTTCTCGGGATTCTGGTCTTTTAGCGAGCGTGCGCCGTCAATACGTTCCAAGCCGCCAGAGAGTCCATGTAGTCTCTCCAGTGCGAAATTTTCCGGTTTTCAATATGTATGATTGAGCAAAACCGATTGTTGTACTTTAGGCCTGTCGCGAGGACAGTCCCATGGACTTCATATTCGATGACGACGACACGGCCGTTGTCTACCTTGTGGGTAATCAATTTATCGGCGGATTGAAGCTCGATGTTGTTGCCATAGCCCTTGAACTTGGCCATCAGGTCGGCGCGCCCCCGGATAATGCGAGGCCAACCGGGGAAGTCGTAGAGCACCTCGTAGACGACGTCGTCAGCGACGATGTCGAAGAAGTGCTCGCCATCGGCAAGGTCGCCTAGCGCCCCTCGAACCAACTCAAAGTAAGGCCGGGAGGCCTCGTAGGCGGCGTATTTCGGATTTGGCATTCTGGATTCTCCAAGCGCTTCGCAAGGTTGACTACGTTAATATACATTGGGAAGCTAGTATCGAACAATGTCCTCCGGCCGCGCGCGGGGACTGGGGCAGGGTTGGAGAGTGGTCGATACCTGGGCGAATGGCTCCGGATAATCCGTCCCACCAGCGACGCTGGCGCGGCTAACCGATCTCGTCAAACAGAGAACCCGTAAGGCCGCCGCTGGCTCCGCTACCGAGCAGGCTCTGGATTTCCGCCGATTGCATTTGTTCCGCGGTGGTTGCGGTAGAGGAAGTCGAAGCCGTGATAGAGGAAGACGCGCCGGAAGAAGTGGACGACTCGGCTGCCTGGGCCAGGACGTCCTCCAGGCTGGTACCGCTTGTGCCGCCGGCGTTGGCGCCGGTCGTGCCCCCGAACAGCGTATCCACATTCTCCAACTGCATGGCCGCCGTGCTCAGTTGGACGAGATCGGCGGGCGAGGCCTTCTCCAAAGCGGACACATCCTTCGAAGACGACGCCAACGGCGAGCCCACCTTAGAGAGAGTCTGGAGCAAATCCGCTACCCCAGGATTGGTCGAAGAGACGGAACCCATTACCACACCTCCCAATGTGATATCGGCTGCAAGGGCGATTCGCTTTAGGCTCTCCGAGTGCTTAACCGGCCTGGGGATTTCGCAGTATAACCGCGGCAACCGCTCCCTCGCGGTCGCGGCTCGGTAAGTGACTGAAAACACGTGGCGCTCGTAACCGAGCCGCGACCGCGAGGGAGCGGTTGCCGCGGAACGGATTTCCCCCAGATCGGTTAGGCACCCAGGCCCTCCCAGGCCCTCCCTCCGATTTGACTTGCCGGCCTCGCATGCGCTAGGATCTTCTGATGGCTGCGTAGCCGCTCGCCCAAAGAGCCTGCCTCTGCTGGTTTCTCGGTTCGCACGAAGGGTTTCTCGCTATCCGAATCAGGCGGGAACTGCCGCAAGTTTAAGAATTAGAGACTGTTATGATGAACGCCAAATACGGAACCAAGTCGAACTTTGCCAACTATCGGCGGGTCCTGGAGAGTAAAGCGGAGGAAGTGCGCGACAGCCTGTCCAAACAGAAGGCCGCGCAAGTGGTTTCGCGCTTGGATATTCCTTCCGACGAAGGCGATCTGAGCCAGCAGCACCACGAAGAATGGCTGTTTCTGAATCGCAATTCGATCGACATGAAACTGCTGCGGGAAATCTCCGGCGCGCTGAAACGGATCGATCTTGGCTCGTACGGAGTGTGCCCCGAGTGCGAAGAGGACATCTCCGTCAAGCGTCTGGACGCGGTGCCATGGGCGCGCTATTGCGTGACCTGCCAGGATCTGGTTGCCACTCGCATCGAAGAGGGCGAGCTGGTCGACGAGCTCGAGGAAGCCAGCCGATGAACCTGGTCGACCTGCGCAAGCTTTCGATTCGCCGCGGCCTCCGCATCCGTTTCCACTTGAACGGCGGTATGGAGTGCCTGATCGGCGAGGACGGAATCGCGCGGGTGCCCGGCCTCCATTCGATCCCCAAGTTCAATCTGGAAGAAGAGCTGGCCGCGGCGCAGCAATTCATGCTCGAATCGTCGGCCGCGCAACCGCCAAAGGCCTCGCCTGTCCGCACCGTGAATCGCCAGGAATTGGAAGCGATGGCGGCCGGCGCGGGGACCTCTTCCGGACCCGTCGAGCACGACGACGAGTAGCCCATAAGGGCCAGTACGGAGCCATGCCCTTCCCAAACGGTGTACAATACAATCGCCGATAACACTTTATCTGTTCTTTTTGACAGGCCTTGTTTTCTTGGGGGAGTGATGGAGAAGCCGGCGCAAAATATTCAAGACAGCTTTCTAAACAACGCACGGAAAGACAAGATTGCCCTCACCATCTATTTGATGAGCGGCGTAAAGCTTTCCGGCCGGATCAAAAGTTTCGACAAGTATTCGCTGGTGCTCGAGACCAGCAGCCAGGAGCAGTTGATCTTCAAGCATGCCATTTCGACCGTGGTAACGCAGAAGGCAACTCACCCTTATGCTTCGAGCGCGCAAGCGGTGGGGGCACATCCGGGCGCGGGCATTCCCGGCTCGCCGGTGCACGTCGATACGGCGGAGGCGTAGCCCACGCTTTCGGGGCAGAGCCGCGGCGAGCGGGCCGTCCTGGCCGGCATCGAATGGAAGGGCCGGTCCGGCTCGGAAAGCGCGCGGATCTCGGCCGAAGAGTCGCTGGAGGAGTTGGCGGAACTGGCGGCCAGCGCCGGTGGAACGGTCGTGGACCGTTTCCTGCAGTCGCGAGCCGGCCCGGAGGCGTCGACCCTCATCGGTTCCGGCAAGGTGGCGGAACTGCGGAGCGCCGTCGCAACGGCGGACGCGAGCGTGGTGGTTTTCGACCACGAGCTTACGCCCACCCAGCAACGCAATCTCGAAAAGGCTCTCGAAGTCAAAGTGCTGGACCGGACCCAGCTCATTCTGGACATTTTCGCTTCCCGGGCGCGCACTCGCGAAGGTCGCCTCCAGGTGGAATTGGCGCAGTTGAACTACCTGCTGCCGCGGTTGGCCGGGCACGGCGTGGAAATGTCGCGGCTTGGCGGCGGGATTGGTACTCGGGGACCGGGCGAGACGCAGCTTGAAACCGACCGCCGGCGGATCGCGCGCCGAATTCAAAAGATCAAGCGGGAGCTGGAAAGCGTGCGGGCGGGCCGGGCGCTGCACCGCCGGCGCCGGGTAGCGGTTCCGTTGGCCACTCTGGCCCTGGCCGGCTACACCAATGCCGGCAAATCGACGCTTTTCAATCGCCTCACGCGGGCCGGCGTGGTGGCGGACGCGCGCATGTTCGCCACCCTCGATCCGACGGTGCGGCCGCTCGATCTGCCTTCCCGCCGCCGGGTGCTGGTGAGCGACACGGTGGGATTCATCCGCAATCTCCCGACAACCGTGGTGGAAGCTTTCCGCGCCACCCTGGAAGAAGTGACGGAAGCGGCGTTGGTGCTGCACATAGTGGATGCCTCGTCACCGGCGGCTTCCGAACATGTGGCGCACGTGCGGAAAGTGCTGGGCGAAATCGGCGCGGGCAATATACCCCAACTCCTGGTCTTGAACAAGATCGACCGTCTGGACAATGGTTCGGGTGCTGTTTTCGATGCCGCCGCCTGGGGACGCAGGATCGGGAACGAAGACCGTGCCGGCCTTCGGGCGGTGGGAATCTCGGCCGTCACCGGCGTAGGCGTGGACGGTCTGGTGGCCGCCATCGACGACGTGCTGCCTCTCGATCCGATCCTTCGCGCGGTTTACCGTTTTCCAGCCGCCGATGGCGCCACGTTGGCGCTCTTGCACGCCTGCGGCAAGGTTCTGGAGGTGCGCTACGAGGGAGACGAATGTGTGGCGGACGTGGAGGCGCCTCAATCTCTGGGCCGGCGGGTGTCCCGATTTCTACAGAATCCACAGTTCTGTGGAAAACCTTGTGGGAAAGAGCCTGTTCCAGACAACTAACTCTTGTAAAGAAAGACAGTTAGTGCGAATTGAACCATGCGGCAGCAATTTCTTGTAATGGCTTGACTCCAGGGAACTTACTGCAAAAAAACAAGGCTGGCGCGAATGTTTCAGTTCGGTTGCACCGCCGAAACGCGCCCGTCCCCGATTCTTTTCCACACTGGGTACCGGAGGGTGGGAAGCGAACAGCCTCCGCAGTCTGGTAAACTGATAAAGCTGCGATCACGGCGGTGTAGCTCAGCTGGCTAGAGCGACGGTCTCATAATCCGTAGGTCGGGCGTTCGAGTCGCCCCGCCGCCACCACTCTTTTCAACGATTTCCAACCAATTCCAGCCACCGGGCCGCGCTCGCCTCAAGAAATAGGGCGATTAACCTGACTAGAACTCCCGCTACGGGGCAACTGGCGCCATGGCCGACCTAACCCCCGTCCGCGCGGCAGCGGCCAAAGTTCTTGGCGATTCGCCCGGCCGGCTGCATAATGAGGTTTCGCGAGAACACCATGACCTATCGCCCATGCAGGCTTGCCCCTGGTATCGGTGTCAGCCTGTTCTTCATCCCTACCCTCTTCGCCGCCTCGGCCAACCAACCACCCGGCCTGTTAAGCGACCCGGTCGATATCAGTAGCGATTTTCACGACTTTACCAACACGTTTTTCCTGGCCGACACGCTGGCCGCTTTCGACCCCGTCACCGCCACTGGCGCCATCTCCTGGCGCCGCCATCAGATGGTCCCGCGCATCGCCTTCGACAACATGGAGCCGGTGCTGCGCCCCTTCGCCGGCGAAACCTTCCCCGGCGGCGAATACGCCGTCGATCCCAGCTTGCCTTTCTCGATTCAGTTCGTCTCTCCGCGCACCGTCCGCATCCGCATCAGGACCGGCGGCGCCTCCCGGCCAGACGTGCCCTCGCTGATGCTGGTGGGCGAACCGCCGCGCGACGCCTCGTGGCGGTATTCCGCCGTCGAGGGAGGTCATCGCTATACCAGCCAGGCAGGGTCGGTTACGATTCTGACCAACCCCTGGCACATCGAATTTCGGGATGCCCAGGGCAAGCTGCTGACCCGCACCAATCACACCGCTGACAACCAGAAACTGCTCGACCCGGTACTGCCGTTTTCCTTTATTCGCCGGACCTCGGATTATTCGCGCAGCCTGGCCGCGGTGTTTTCCCTCAGCCCGGGCGAGAAGCTGTTCGGCTGCGGCGAATCCTTCACCCGCCTGGATAAGCGCGGCCAGAAGATCGTGCTGTGGGCCAACGACGCCAACGGAGTGGAGAGCGGCCGCATGTACAAGCCGATTCCGTTCTTCATGAGCAACCGGGGATACGGCATGTTCGCGCACACCTCGGCGCCGGCCACATTCGATTTCGGCGCCTCCTACAGCATCGCGAACTCCCTGCTGCTGGGCGATGACGAGCTGGACCTGTTCGTCTTTCTGGGCGCTCCCAAGGACATCCTGAACGAGTACACCAACCTGACCGGCAAGCCTCCCATGCCGCCGCTGTGGTCGTTCGGATTGTGGATGAGCCGCATCACGTATTCGAGCGAGGCGGAAGTGCGCGCCGTGGCCGCCAAACTGCGCGAGAATCGGGTGCCGGCCGACGTGATCCACCTGGACACCGGGTGGTTCGAGACCGACTGGCGCTGCGACTACAAGTTCTCCACTACGCGCTTCCAGGACCCGGCCAGGATGATGGCCGACCTGAAACAGCAGGGCTTCCACATCTCGCTGTGGCAGCTTCCCTACTTCGTGCCCAAGAACCTTCTGTTCCCGGAAATCGTGGCGAAGGGGCTGGCCGTGAAGGACGGGCAGGGCAACCTGCCGTACGAGGACGCGATCCTGGATTTCACCAACCCGGCCACGGTCGCCTGGTACCAGGAGAAGATCGCCAACCTGCTGAAGATGGGCGCCGGGGCGATCAAGGTGGATTTCGGGGAGGCCGCGCCGCTCACCGGCATTTACGCCAACGGGCGCAGCGGATTCTACGAGCACAACCTGTACCCGCTGCGCTACAACAAAGCGGTAGCGGACATCACCCGCCAGGTGACGGGAGAAAACATCATCTGGGCGCGCAGCGCGTGGGCGGGCAGCCAGCGGTATCCGCTGCATTGGGGCGGCGATTCCGGAAATACCGACACCAGCATGGCGGCGACGCTGCGCGGCGGTCTATCGTTCGGCCTGAGCGGGTTCACCTTCTGGAGCCACGACATCGGCGGGTTCGCCCAAAAACCGCCGGAAGAGTTGTACCGGCGCTGGACCGCGTTCGGCATGCTGACCTCGCACAGCCGGTGCCACGGCGCGCCGCCGCGGGAACCATGGGAGTATAGCGCGCAGTTTCTCGACGATTTCCGCCGCGCCGACGAGTTGAAATATCGCCTGATGCCGTACATTTACGCCCAATCCAAAGATTCGACCGAGCGCGGCCTGCCGATGCTGCGCGCGCTGTTCGTCGAATTCCCCGACGATCCGGGCGCGTGGCAGGTGGAAGACGAGTACCTGTTCGGGGCGGATCTTCTTGTCGCACCTTTGATGGAGAGCGGAACGACGGGGCGCGATGTTTACGTGCCGAAGGGCCAGTGGATCGACTATCAGACAGGCAAGCTTTACGCCGGAGGCTGGCAGAAGATCGAGGCGGGCCAGATCCCGGTGGTGCTGCTGGTGCGGGAGGGTGCGATTATTCCACGCATGAAGCCGGCGCAATCGACCTCCCAGTTGGACTGGAAGAATCTGGAGATGGTGGTTTATGCCGCGAGCGCACAGAGCGCCCAAGGCCTTGTCTGCCTGCCCGCGGACAACGAGCTGCGGCGCGTGAATGCCGCCCGCCGCGGTACCGGGTTCGCTCTCACTGCCGATCCGCTCGCGGGCAAAGCCGCGTCCACGGTCCGGCTGTACTCCGAGGTTGCGCGGTAGGAGGCGGGAGGGTGCAAAAGATCCGAGTGTTCTTGCCGGCCCTGGTGGCGGTGACGTTGTTCGCCCAGGTGAAGGAGAGCCCCATCCCTCGCCTGGTGCGCAGAGACGGGCGTTATGCGCTCTTCGTGGATGGTGCGCCGTTCCTCATGCTGGGCGCTCAAGTTCACAATTCGAGCGCCTGGCCGGCGATGCTGCCGAAGGTATGGCCGGCCATGGAATACCTGCGCGTCAATACGGTGGAAATGCCCGTCTACTGGGAGCAGTTCGAACCCACCGAAGGGCATTACGATTACAGCGTCGTCGATACGCTGCTGGCCCAGGCCCGCGAACATCGCCTGCGGCTGGTCCTGCTCTGGTTCGGCACCTGGAAAAACGGCAGCCAGCATTACATGCCCGAGTGGATGGACATATCCAGCAGGTGGCGGCCGCCGGCAAAGCGGTCTACCCGCTCCCCCTATACGCCAATGCGGCGTTGCGCGACCCCATCGGACCGGGCGCTCCCGGCAGTTACGAAAGCGGCGGCCCCACCGATAACGTCATTCCCATCTGGAAAGTTGCCGCTCCGGCGCTCGATCTCGTCGCACCCGATATTTATATGAGCGACTCGGCGCCGTATCTGAAGGTGTTGGAGCTCTACCGCCGCGAAAACCAATTCCTGGTAACCGGCTTCTACAGCCGCGTGGATTTTCGTCCCGCCGACGCGGCCAGGCAACGCCAGTTCCTCCGCGTGGAAGAGGGCGCCTACGAAAAAGGTGTTTTCAAGCCGGTCCGCGTCTGGAATGGCGACGAGACCGATTGGGGCCTCAATTTCGGAGCCGATCCGGTGGTGCTGCGCGTGTCGGTGGCGACATACTCAATCGCCGAGCAGGCCGGCCGGATCTGCCGAAACTTCGTGCCTTGTTCGGCGACGAGTTCGTCATGGGACGGATGCCGGTACCCGCCGTCCCCTGCGTCTCGTAGCAGGCTCTTGGGGACGCCAGAACCGCCTTGCCACCATAGGAATCAGCAGGAGGTCCCGGCCATGCAGAATGTTTCGATTCGGAGGGCAAGTGAGCTATCCGCGGCGGCGAAGTCCGCCGTAGAACACCTTCTCGGCCGGTCAGTTGCGCCCGACGAGGGGATTAGCGTCGCTGCCGTTCCTCCGCAACGCGTTCCACCCTCGGAAAGCCGGGCCGTGCTCGCGCGGAATCTGGAAGTGTTCCTCAACCGCCGCGCGGACAAGGTCAACGGTCTTCCGGAAGTAGAAATCGATGCGGCCATCGATGAAGCCCTCCACGCCGTTCGGCACAAGCGTACATGAGGATCGTCCTTGATACGAATATCCCTGTTCGAGCAAACGCGAAAGCCAGGGGACCAGCCACGGAGATGAACCGTATGCCGCGATTCACGGATGGCTGCGCCTCTGTCCCGGTTCACGCACAATCCGTACGTGAGGCGCTACGGAGGGTGGCTCGGCGCTGTACGTGCCTTTCTAAGGGCGGTTGAGGTCGAGCCCGCCGCCGAAGGCTCCGGGCCCTGCGTCCCGCAACAGCCTGCGCGCGGTCCGAGGGATCCCTCGCTGCGGCTTCGGTTTCTAGTTATGAGGCGTGACCGGTTCTCTTGTCGACATTGCGGAGTGTCCCCCGCCAAAGATCCCAGCGTCGAGCTTCACGTCGATCATGTCGTTCAACGTCGTTCCATGGGTCGAGGGAGGCCCGACGACTCTGCAGAACCTCCAGACGCTATGCGCACGATGCAACCTGGGGAAGAGCGATCTGCAGGAAGACGGACCTGACTAACCCGCGCATGCGGGCGACCGGAGACGCCGCGAAGGCTCCGGCGCTTCGCCGCACGATGAGGTTCCGAACTCCTGAAGTCGCCCCGGCGGTTTTCTGGTGCTGAGGGGGAAAACGGGCTGACCCAACTGACGGGGAGCGGCGCGGGGAGGCAGGTGGTTCGGAGTCTCGTCCCTCCGCCGCATGTTACCCTCAACTTTCGTGTTCCAGCGCTTCATTTGGATGGTTTTAGATAGTGTCGGAATTGGCGCCATGCCGGATGCCGCGGCCTTCGGCGACCCGCCCGGTGCCGACACTCTGGGCAATATTGCACGCCTGCGCGGTCTCAAGCTGCCTAACCTGGAACGCCTCGGCATCGGCTGCATCAAGCCGCTGGCCGGCATCGCCGCCGTTCCCCAACCAGCCGCTTCTTATGGCCGCTGCACGCTGGCTTCGCCCGGCAAGGACACCACCACCGGGCACTGGGAAATGGTGGGCATTCATCTGGCCAGGCCGTTCCCGCTCTATCCCCACGGCTTCCCGCCCGTCATCATGGACGAGTTCGAACGCCGCATTGGGCGCCGTTCGCTGGGCAACAAACCCGCTTCCGGCACCGAGATCATCCGCGAGTTGGGCGAAGAGCATATCCGCACCGGCTCGCCCATCGTTTACACCTCGGCCGACAGCGTCTTCCAGGTGGCCGCGCACGAAGAGGTGATCCCGCTCTGGGAGCTTTACAAGATCTGCGAAACCGCGCGCGAAATCCTGACCGGGCCGAATGAAGTCGGCCGCGTCATCGCCCGTCCCTTCCTTGGCGAGCCCGGCAGCTTCCAGCGCACCGCCAACCGCCACGATTACGCCGTGCCGCCGCCCAAAGGCATGCTGCTCGATCGACTGGCCGCCGGCGGCATCCGCGTCGATAGCGTAGGCAAGATCTTCGACGCTTTCCTGGGCCGCGGCATCGAACGTTCGTCCAAGACCACCGGCAACGCTGACGGCATGGCCAAGACGCTCGAAACCATGAAAGACGCCGGCGCGGGCCTGATCTTCGTCAACCTGGTGGATTTCGATCAACAGTACGGACACCGCAACGATGTCGCCGGCTACGCCCGCGCGCTCGAAGAGTTCGACGCCTGGCTGCCTGAATTCGAAGCCGCGCTCGCGCCCGGCGACCTCGCCATCTTCACCGCCGACCACGGTTGCGACCCCACCGTCCCCGGCACCGACCACACGCGCGAATATGTGCCGCTCATTGCCTTTGGACCCGGTGCGAAGGCCGGCCGCGACCTCGGCATCCGGGCATCGCTTTCCGATATCGGCCAGACCGTGGCCGAAAACTTTGGCGTGCGCCTCGAACACGGCGCCAGCTTCCTGAAAGAGATCTTATGAGAAAACCAGTCATGGCGGGCAATTGGAAAATGTACAAAACGCCCGCCGAAACCACGCAGTTTTTCGAAAAGTTCCGCCCCCTGGTGGAACGGGCTACGCATTGCGAGGTGGTGATCTGTCCCGCTTTCACCAGCCTCTTTGCGGCGGCGGACGCAGTCAAAGGCTCGGCCATTCGCATCGGCGCGCAGAATATCGCCTGGGCCAAGGAAGGCGCCTTCACCGGTGAAATTTCCGGCCCCATGATTCAATCCACCGGCGCCACTTACACTCTGGTCGGCCACAGCGAGCGGCGCCAGTACTTCGGCGAAACCGACAAAACCGTGCTCGATCGGACCAAGGCGGCCCTGTCGTATGCGCTTACGCCCATCGTCTGCGTGGGAGAGCGCCTGGAAGAGCGCGAAGCCGGCAAGACCGCCGACGTCCTCGCCACCCAGATCCAGAACGGGATCGCCCCTCTGCTGCCCGGCCAGTTTGCCGCCATCGTCATCGCCTATGAACCGGTGTGGGCCATCGGCACCGGCAAGACCGCGACCCCCGAGATTGCCGCCGACGCCCATCGCACCATCCGCGCACAAGTGCTCGCCGCCTTCGGCGAGGAAGCCGCCGCCGCCGTCCGCATTCTCTACGGTGGCAGCGTCAAGCCGGACAACGTGAAAACCCTGATGGCGCAGCCGGAAATCGACGGCGTCCTGGTAGGCGGCGCCAGCCTCGACCCCGTGTCCTTCGCCTCGATTGTCAACTTCTAAGTCGCTGAGTGGGGCAGACGATCGCCTTTTGTCGTCTGCCCTTCCCCGGAGCCAGGACACCCGTTGTGTCCGGCAGCGCGCTAATCTGGCACAGGGAGCCTGCTATGTCTTTTCAGATTCTGTCGCATTCATTCGCGGAAGGTGGCTGGATTCCGGAATTGCATTCGTGCCAGGGCGCCGACCTTTCCCCGGCGCTCGAATGGAGCGGTGAGCCGAAGGATGTGCGCAGCTTCGCGGTCGTGGTGGAAGACCCGGACGCGCCTTCGGGCACGTTCTGTCACTGGCTCGTCTACGACATTCCCGCCGACGTGCACAACCTGGCACAGGGCGTCAAACCCGGCTCGGTGGGAGTGAGCGGCGCCAACGACTTCGGCCGGTTGGGTTATGGCGGCCCGTGTCCGCCCCCGGGAAAGCCGCACCGGTACTATTTCCGGCTGTATGCGCTCGACGTCCATACGCTCGGTCTCCACCCGGGAGTGGACCGCCGCGAATTGATACAGGCCATCAAGGGGCACGTCACGGCGGAGACCCAGTGCATGGGCCGGTTTCAGCGCCGCTAAGACCGGAGCTTCGGCTTGAGTGGCCCGCCGCGGGACTGTCAGTTGCCCAGGTTGATCCACGTGCGGAGTAAGGCGCACCGCCAAAAGCACCGGCGCCGGTAGCTACAATGGCTCTTCCACCAGGGAGAACCAATGCTCTACAGAAAAGTGCCGAAGACGGGAGACGAGTTGTCGATCCTGGGATTCGGCTGCATGCGCCTGGCGCAGAAGGATGGGCGGATCGACGAAGAAAGGGCGACCGGCCAGATCCGCTACGCCATCGACCATGGGGTAAATTATATCGACACGGCCTGGCCCTATCATGGGGGCGAAAGCGAGCCCCTCGTCGGCCGAGCCCTCGCCGGCGGATATCGCGAGCGAGTGAAACTCGCGACCAAGCTGCCGGCATGGATGGTCAAAAGCCGCGCGGACATGGACCGCTTTCTCGACGCGCAACTGCGGAAACTAGCCACCTCCCGGATCGATTACTACCTGGTTCACTCGCTCAATGGAGGGACTTGGGACCGGGTCGCGGCGCTCGCCGTGACGGAGTTTCTCGACCGGGCTCGGTCCGACGGGCGGATTGTAAATGCCGGTTTCTCTTTTCACGGGCTCCGTGAGGATTTCAAACGCATCGTCGACGCCTACGCCTGGACATTCTGCCAGATTCAATATAACTACCTCGACGAGGATCACCAGGCCGGCACCGAGGGGCTGAAGTATGCGGCCTCTAAGGGCATGGCCGTAATCGCGATGGAGCCGTTGCGCGGCGGCACGCTGGCCGTTTCCCCGCAGCCGCCGGCCATCGACGCAATCTGGCGGGAAGCCGAGCGGCGCCGTTCCCCGGCCGAGTGGGCTCTGCGCTGGGTCTGGGACCACCCGGAAGTGACGGTGGCCCTGTCGGGAATGAACGACGAAGCGCAGGTGGAAGAGAACCTGGCGATCGCCTCCGGCGCAGGTCCCGAATCGCTCACGATTGAGGAAGCCGGCCTGGTGGCTCGAGCGGCGCGGAAATACCGCGAGATCATGAAGGTCGGCTGCACCGGCTGCGGATACTGCCAGCCGTGCCCGTCGGGAATCGATATCCCCGGCTGCTTCGATCTGTTCAACGCGTTTCACACTTTCGGCAGGAAACAGGAAGCGCTGTTCCTGTACGTGGTGCGAGCCGGCGGTTTCCTGTCGGGCCATCCGGCTTATGCCTCGCTATGCGCGCACTGCCTGGAGTGCCTGGAAAAATGTCCCCAGGAACTTCAGATTCCGGACCTGCTGGAGCAGGTCGCGAGCGAGTTCGAAGGGGAGGGACTGCGGGAGCGCGAGGCTATGGCGCGCCGCTTCTTCCAGGGGTGAAGCGGGCAACCCGAATCAGCGAGTTTCCGTGGAGCGCAGTTGCTGCGCGGTTCGCTCCACGGCAGCCATCAGGCGGAGCGTGTTTTCGCCGTAAATTTTGCGGATGTCCGCGGCGGTGTAACCTTCCTCCAGCAACGCGCGGGTCAGATTGGGCCACTTATCGACGCTGTCCAGGCCCTCGGGGGCGCAAGAGATGCCGTCAAAGTCGCTTCCCAGCCCAACCGCGTCCACTCCGGCCAGTTCCACCACGTGGTTGATGTGCCGGACCACGTCGGCCAGAGTGGCCCTTTGTTCCGGCGGCGCGCCCACCCGGGTGCGCGCCTCGCGCATGGCCGTACGCAAACCATCGGGGTTGTTGGCGTATTTGGCCATCAGCTCGTCGCGGATGGGCCGCAGCCTGGCTTCAAAATCGGCCTCGGCTTTGGCCGCGCCGGCATTCAGAAAATCGCACGAGAGATTGATCTGGACCACGCCGCCTTTCTTGGCCAGGGCGCGGATCATCTCGTCGGTCATATTGCGCGGCGCCGGCGCGATGGCCCGGCAGGAGGAATGCGACGCGAAGATCGGCGCCTGGCTGGTTTCGAGAGCGTCCCAGAAGGTCTTGTCGGAAACGTGCGAAATGTCGACGATCATCCCCAACCGGTTCATTTCGCGCACCACCTCTTTGCCGAATGGCGAGAGGCCGTTATTGGGCTTGTTGTCGTCTCCGGAGGAATCCGCCCAGTGGTTGCTGTTAGCGTGTGTCAGGGTCATGTAACGCACTCCTTCGTCGTAGTATCGGCGCAGCAACCGGAGGCTGTCTTCGATGGCGTGACCGCCTTCGATACCGAGCAGCGCGGCGATTTTGTGCTGCCGGTGCGCGCGGCGGATATCGGCCACGGTAGTAGCGAGGAGGAAATCCCGAGGGTACTTCTCGACGATGTCGTGGCGCACGGTATCGATCATCTGCAGCGTACGGTTGGCCGAGCGATTGCCGTTCACGTAGCTGGCGGCCACGTATACGGCGAAAAACTGCGCTCCCATCCCGCCCGCCTTCATGCGCGGCAGGTCGGTCATATGATCGGTGTTCGGCTTGCCGATATCGAGCCCGGCCACGGTGGCGCTGGTGACGTCGTTGTGTGTATCGATGAGGATGGCGGAGGCGTGGACGCGCTTCACCTCGGCATCCGTAACGGTGTGCCTATGCCGGCCGGGAGCCTGGGCCGCGAGCACTGCCGGTAAGACCAGGCACGGTAGGATTCGAGCGAGTGCGTTCACTTGGGGCAGAATAGCACGGCGGAATCGCGGTCCACCAGGCGCTCCGGTTTGCGCGGTAACCCGATCTGGGGATCTCACGGTTTGGGCGGCGCAAACCGCTCCCTCGCGGTCGCGGCTCGGTAAAGAACGCCGCGTGTGTTCAATCGCTTACCGAGCCACGACCGCCAGGGAGCGGTTTCCTGAGCTGATTTCCCCAAGACCGGTTAAGTCTTACCAGGACGCATGGAACTCATCATACACGGCGCTACAATGGACCTCTGCGGCCGCTGGCGCCCTTCCGGCTGGATGTCGTAGCAAGAATGGTGGCTTCCTCGGACCCGTCGAGGTCGGAGCGAAGTCCCCAAACCAGAGCGGTAGGATATCGGGTTCCGGACTAAGGCGTCGGAACCTGGCCTACGGGAGAGCGTGCAATGCGTTGGCCGTCGATTCGCAGGATTGCTAAAGATGACTGCGCCGGTGGGCGAAGCGGCCATCCGGCGGTGAAGACACCCGGATTCGGGAACATGCCGTCCGCCGGATATCCTCACAGGACATTGCGGTGCCTCCTATCGGCGGCGGCGATCTTCTGCGCCACTCACGTTTACGCGGCCGCTCTCACCGTGACCCGCTTCGACGACACCGAAGCGGTAAGCGGCGGCATTCCGGGCACCGGTCCCGGCGCAACCGGCGACTTGCGCGCGGCCATTCTGAACGCGAACAGTGGCGACACGATTCTGTTCATCTGTTCCTCCGCTCCTTGCACCATCGTTCTGAACGGGCCGCTGCCTCCCATCACCTCCAACCTTACCATCGATGGCGGCACGTTTGGCCGGATCGTGATTGACGGCAACAGCCTGTATCGCGTCTTCTTCGTGGACGTCGGGACGGTGGCCCTAAGCCATCTGCAGATCCAGAACGCCCTCGCCCAGGGAGGCAATGGCGGCGCCAGCGCGCTGGCGTGCGGAGGCGGAGGCGCGGGGCTGGGAGCGGGTCTGTTTGTGAACGGAGCGACGGCAGCGGCAACCGTCACCGTGACCCAGGTCTACTTCCTCCAAAACAGCGCCGCTGGCGGGAACGGCGGCTGCTACAGCGGCTACCACGGCTCTGGCGGGGGCGGCGGGCTTGGCGGAAATGGCGGCGACGCTGCGGGTTTCGAGGACAATTCCACCAGTGGCGGTGGTGGCGGCGTGCTGGGGCCAGGCGCGAACGGCAGCACGACCAGCCTCGATGGGGCTGCCGGCGGACTCGGAGGCGGAGGCGGCGGCGACCAAAATAGGGATGCATCCGCCGCCCAGGGCCCTGGCGGCGCTGGTTATGCTTCCAATGCCGCGGGCGCTAACGGTACCGATTCGAACGCCGGCAACGGCGGGTTTGGCGGGGGCGGGGGAGGCAGTGACTACCAAGGCGGCAACGGCGGCTTCGGCGGCGGCGGTGGCGGGTCCGGAGGAACCGGTGGTGCTGGTGGACCAGGCGGCGGAGGTGGAGGCGGCAGAACCTCGGGCGCCGGCGGCATATTGTTCGGCGCGGTACAGGGCGGGGCTGGGGGTATGTATTACGCTGGGCCGGCTACACAAGGCGGCGGTGGAGCGGCAGCCGGGCCCGATATCTTCGTCAACCAGGGCACTTTGACCACCATCGACAGCGTTTCTTCGGGTGCGATCGCCACCGGCGGACCCGGCGGCACCTTCGGACCTCACGGCGGGAATGGCGGCTCCGATGCTACCCCGGTTTTCAACTATAACGGCACCGTCAATGGCTCTAGTGCGCAAGGCCCCATCGCCGGCGCTCTTCCCGGCAACGTGGTATCGGCTCTGAGCTTCTCCGTCCCCGCGTCCGCCACGCCCGGCGCCTCATTCAGCTTCAGTGTCACGGCCCTCAACCCGTCGGACGCTACCGATACGTTCTACAACGGCACCGTTCATTTCACCTGCACCGATCTTTCAGCTACTCTGCCCGCCGACACCACGTTCGCCAGCGGCGTCTCCGGCACCCTGACGGCAACCTTCAGGACGCCGGGCAACCAGACCATCACCGCCACCGACACGGTCACCTCCTCGATTACGGGCACATCGGGCACGATAGCGGTGAGCGCCGTTTCCACCTCGACTTCGGTTTCCCCATCGTCCGCGACGGTGACCTACGGAACCGCGCAGACCTTTACGGCGACCGTGACCTCCGGCGGGTTTGCGGTGACAGCCGGAACCGTCACCTTCACCGACACGACCACGGCTACAACCCTGGCGAGCGGGCTGGCACTGAACGGCATTGGCCAGGCGGCTACCACCGCTACTCTGGCGGCTGGCGGCCACACCATCCAGGCGACATACGTTCCCGACGCCAGCCACGCGGGCAGTTCCAACACAACCGGCGTCAACGTGAACAAAGCCACGCTGACCGTGACGGCGAATAACGCCGGCAAGGTGTACGGCGCGCCTCTACCCGCATTCGCGGCGACCATCACCGGCTTCGTCCATAGCGATCCTTCGGCGGTGGTCGGCGGCTCCGCGAGCCTGACCACCACCGCTACCGCATTGTCGCCCGTAGCCGGTTATGCGATCACCGTCACCGCGGGCACGCTGGCGGCGGCCAACTACACTTTCACCTTCGTCAGCGGTACCCTGACCGTATCGAAAGCCAGCACCGGCATCACGCTCATCGTCTCCGCGGGCACGCTGGCCGCCACGGTTACGGTGGTCCCGCCGGGAGCCGGCACACCCACGGGCACGGTGCAATTCCTGAATGGAAACGCGCTTCTGGGCACGGTGCCCTTGACGGGGACGACGGCCAGCCTGCCCGGATCGGTGGGCACCATCGTCGCCGTTTATTCCGGGGACGGCAATTTCAGCGGCAGCGCGTCGAACCCGGTCACGATCTATCCGCCGGCCACATCTTCGCTATCGCTGACCAGCAGCGTAAACCCGTCGTCGCTGGGGCAGGCAGTCACCTTCACCGCCGTTGTCGGGACGAGTGGCGGGCCGCCCGGCACCGGGCCGCCTACCGGAAGCGTGCAATTTTCGGATGGCGCGGCGCTGCTGGGCAGTGGCACCGTTTCGGGCGGCCGGGCAACATTCAGCACCAGCGCGCTGACCGGCGGGCACCACACCATCATGGCCCAATACAGCGGCGATTCGACGTGGCCCACGGCCCAGGCCAGCTACGGCCAGACGGTCAATGCGCCAGTCACCATCACCGTGACAAGTTCCGCAGCCTCGGTCTACGGCCAGGCCGTGACCCTGACGGCCAACGTCAGCGCTACCGTGCCGGCGGGATTCGCGGCGCCAACCGGACAAGTGACGTTCTCTTTAGCACCGGTGAGCATATTTGGTCCATCAACGCCGCTGGGTACCGCGCCACTGACATCCGGGACGGCGACGCTCAGCGTCACTACCCTGGCCGTGGGCACCGAGACGATCGCGGCGCAATACAGCGGCGACGGCACCTGGAATGCATCGAGCGGTTCGACCGCGGTGACGGTTTCGCCGGCTTTCACGGGTACCGCGGTTTCACTCGCCATCGCTTCGGGCCAAATCGTTCTGGCGAGCGCGGTGGCCGCAGTGGCGCCGGGCGCCGGCACGCCCACCGGCAGCGTGCAGTTTGTGGACACGTCGAACCACACGCCGGTCTCGAGCGCCAGCCTTTCGGGAGGGAAAGCCTCGGCCACGATTGCCGCCGGCGCGGCGTCCACGGTGCTGGCGCGGCCGATCTCGGCGGTGTATTCGGGAGACGGCAATTTCAAAGGCAGCGCTTCCACGCCGCTTCCGGCGGTGGTGAATGCGGCTGCGAACCTTTCGGCCAGCTTCGCCGCCGACGAAATCGCCAGCCTGTTCGGCATCGTCGGGCTGACGGGCGATACTCCGGCCGCGCAACCGTTGACGACGTCGCTGGCCGGGGTGACGGTGAACATCGCCGACAGTGCCGGCACCAGCCGCCTGGCGCCGCTGTACGGAGTGTTCGCCTCCGCCGGCCAGATCAACTTCCTGGTGCCGGCCGGTTCCGCTTCGGGTCTGGCACTGGTGACCATCGCGCTTCCCGGCGGCGCCACGCCGACGACCGCAATCGACCTTGCGAACACGGCGCCCGGAATCTTCACCGCGAACATGGACGGGCAGGGCCCCTATGCGGGCCAGGTGATCTATGTCCACGCGGATGGCTCGCAGACGGTGGCAAACTCGGCCGCGCCCAGCGCGGGCGGCAATACCTATGTGCCCCTCCCGATCGACCTGGGCACGACTGGCGACCAGGTATTCCTGGTGCTCTACGGCACCGGCCTTCGCCATGCCGGTGCGCTGACGGCGGCGCTGAACGGCGTGAGCGTGCCGGTCGCCTACTTCGGCGCGCAGGGAAGTTACGCGGGGCTGGACCAGATCAACCTGGGTCCGCTGCCCGCGACCCTGGCGGGAGCGGGGCTGATCAATCTCGCGATCGGCGCGGACGGACAGGCAGCGAACACGGTGACGGTGGCTATCCAATAAGTCTACTTGCGGCCGCGCGCATTCGGGTGCTTAACCGTATCTTGGTGGAGTTCGTTCCGGAAACCGCTCCCTCGGAAAGCCGTGTGAGAATTGGCTGGCAGGCGGAACCGCCTGCCCCACCCAAAAAACCGCTCCCTCGGCGGTCGCGGCTCGGTAAGCGACTGAGGACACGCAGCACTCGTAACCGAGCCGCGACCGCGAGGGAGCGGTTTCCTCGCCTAACTAAACCGTGAAGTCCCCAGATCGATTAAGCACCCCACGCATTTCCAGGGCTGCGAGCGAGCCGCGTAGGACCCTGGCTTCCGATCACAGAGGAAGACAGCGGGCCAAGCATAACTTACAAGCACGGCTCCCGGGTCGAGTCCCCCATTACTTCACGGCCCCGTCGATTGGCTTCGATGGCCGTTTGCGAGCCAAGGGGGTCGCCATGACCTGGTTGAACGTCAGCGTGTAGTTGCCGAGCGAATAGGCATAAGCCAAGGGCTTGGCAACTACATAGTACGTGCCGGCAGGCAGGGTTTGGATGACTTCGGCGTTGGCGCCACCACCGGAACTGCCGTCTTGCGCGACCACGTCATCCTGCCCGTCGAGCACCGCCAGGGCGGCATCGAAATCGGTGGAAGCCAGCAGCAAGTCGACCGGCGCCGCCGATGCCAGCGTGAGCGAATAAATGTCCGCAAATGTGCCGTCGACGTACTGGCAGGAGGTAATCGCCAGCGTGCCGGAAACGCTGCTACCCGGCGTCAGGCTCGCGAGCGGCGCACAAAAGGCGGGCCGCGGTCCGGAGGCCGCGACAAGACTCACCTGGTACAAGCCACCCGTTCCGCCGGCATCGGCGCTGGCTGCCAGTTGGTAGGTGCCGGCCTGCAGGAACTGGACGATCAGCGGATCGTTTGCCGCGTAGCTGTCGTCGTCGCTGCGAAGATAGTTGGCGGAGGAGTCGGTGAGTGCGAGATGCCCCTGAAGCTGGCCGGAGGTCATTACCGCGGCGATAACGCCCATCGAAGGCAAGGTGAACTGGTAGAAATCCGCCGGCTGACCGTTGGCCGCGGTACACCCTCCGGAGCCCAAGTCGGTGATGTAAAAGCTATTGGGAAACAGGCTGACAAACTGCGCGCAGGCCGCTAGCGTGGTTCCGGACTGGGGAGCGAATGTGGTCGTCAATTCGTAGCTGCCCGCACCCGCCATGGCCGCCGCCAGAATGGTGTAGCTCCCGGCCGGCAGCACGGCGGATCCGTTCGAATCCCCAAGCTCTTCGGTGTCGCTCGCGAGGTAAATCAGGTTGCCCTTGGCGTCGCTGAGCGCCACCTGTCCGGTGAAGCTGGAAGTTGCCAGGTCCACGTCGAGAGTTCCGGCGCTCGCGAGCGTCAACCCGTATTCATCGGCCAGCCCGAGGCTGGTACGACAACTGGTGGCGGACGCCAGAGTCCCGGAAATCGCGCCGGCGGGTTGGGCCGTCGCCACCGCGCAGGGCTGCGGAGCGCCCGCCGTGAAGGCGTAGGTCAACTGGTAATTGCCCACCGTTCCGCTGCCCGAAACCAAGGCGATGTACGTCCCCGGCGCCAATTGCATGCGGATATCGGAAACTCCCGCGCCTCCGCCGCCGGAGTCGGCAGCGAGCGAATTGCCGGCCGCATCCAGCAGGCCGAGTGCCGGCACGAACGCACCGCCGGCGACGGTGAACTCCGCCAGACCCGCGGCTGCCACCTGAACGTAATAGTAATTGAAATAGGTGGGGCTGCCGCCATTTTCCACAAGCGTGGAACATCCGCCGGCTGTAATCGCATTCAAGTCCTGACCGGGCGCGGCGAATGTGGTTTGCGGGAAGCAGGTTTCCGATGCATCCGGCCCAAAGCTGGTCGTGAGCTGATAGGCGCCGGTGGTGTCCGAGGTGGAAACCACGATTTCATATTGCGATTCTTCACTCACTACCGCAGTCAGGCTGGTAGTGCCGCTGGCGGCAACCGTACCGTCCGCGTTGCGCACGATCAGCACCGGCGTGAACCCGGTCGCGGTCACCGAAACCGACAGCACTCCCCAGCCATAAGTTGAGAGTGCATACCCTTCATATAGCGTGCCGGAGGGCATCGCGCAGCCCGACGATCCCAGCACGCCGTTGACGGTCTGATTCAGTCCCACGGCCGGGAACTTGTTGCAGAGCATGCCGGTCTCCGGCGTAAACGAGGACTGGACCGAGTACGCGCCCAGCCCGCCGCCGGCCTGCGCGTTCACCAGCAGCGTGTAGAAGCCCGCCTCAATGGGCCGCTGGATACTCACGCCCTGGGCCAGACTGGCGCCAGTCGTATCCCGCAGGATCAATACCAGGCCACCCGGCGTGGTCGTCAGGCCAATCTGGATCTGCCCGCGAACGGGCAAGGCAAGACGATAACTGTCGTAGGCGCTGCCGTCGGAAAGTTGGCAACTGGAAGCAGTCAGCGCGCCGCTGATCTGACCCGCCGGCAGCATACTCGCCGGGACGCAGTTCTGGCCAGCCAGCACGGAAAGGCCGAACAGAAAAGCTCCGAGTAGCTTCATCGCTCCGAACACGTCTTTTGCATTGCCTTAGTACGACTTCATGTTAGCAAGATACGACTGGCCCTTCCGCCGGGTTACCTGACCGGATCTTGCCGCTGAGTGCCATCAGCCACGCCAGCCTGTCAAAGCCGGGCTCGAACTGACGTGGCTTGCCTGACCTGCAACCATGGCATACTGGGGAAAATGAGATTTCCATGGTTTGCGGCAGCGGCCGCGTGTCTGGCGTTGAGTGGATGTTCCTCGCCGGAGCCGGCCAAAGAGGCGGCGGTCCGGAGTTTCAAGGCGCCGGACGTATTCAAGATCAAGCTCGATACTTCGAAGGGACCGGTGGCGATTGAAATTCACCGCGATTGGGCGCCGATCGGGGCGGATCATCTGTACGACCTGGTAAAGCATGGCTACTACGACGGGGCTCGTTTCTTCCGCGTGTTGCCGGGCTTTATGGCGCAGTTCGGCATCGCCGCGGATCCGGCCGTGACCAGGAAATGGGTGGACGCGCGGATTCCCGACGACCCGGTGACGCAGCACAACACGGTGGGCATGCTGACCTACGCCACCTCGGGACCGGCTTCGCGCACCACCCAGCTTTTTATCAATATGGCCGATAATTCCCGGCTGGATTCGCAGGGCTTCGCGCCGCTGGGCACGGTGATTTCCGGCATGGATGCGGTGATGAGCTTTTATTCCGGCTACGGCGAAGGCGCGCCGAGCGGGGCCGGACCGGACCAGCAGACGATCACCAGCCAGGGGAACGAGTACCTGCAGGGCCATTTTCCCTTGCTCGATTTCATCAAGACGGCGACGGTGGAGTGATATAGTGGAGGGAGCCCCGATGTGAAGGGGACCAAGAAGTAATCCATACAGGGTCAAATTGGATCGACGCGGCCCGGCGGGAGCGAAAAGCTTCCGCCGGGTTGTCTGTTGTTGTGGGACAGGCCTCCTGGCCTGTCGCGGGCCGTCCGCATAGGAATGGCTGAACCGCTAAGGTATACCGTCATCGTTGAGCGCGCCGAAACAGGCTATGGCGCCTACGTCCCCGACCTGCCCGGATGCGGCGCCACGGGGAAGACCGAAGCCGAGGTGCGAGACCGTATCCGAAAGGCCATTGAAATACACCTCCGCAGCATGCGCGAGGATGGCGACCGAATTCCCGAGCCCACCTCAACAGGACGGACCACCGAAGGCGATGGCCCGTCCCCGTTGCGCTAGGGAAGATCTACCGGTGTCGCACCGGCCAGATCGATGGCGTTGAACAGGAACTTGAAGGTCCCGTGCGGTTGCGCGCGGAAGGTGATCTCGGGGCCGAACAAGTATACCTTTCCTTTACCCAGACTCGCCTCTACGCCTTCGACGGCGCCGGACAGGTATTGCTGACCCCACGCCCAACCGCTGCGCAGTGGTTCCGGCGTGGCAAACCAGGCAATTGGGTATGTGTCACGGAGAGCGGCGTCCGGCGACAGATGAAAAGCGGGGTCGTTGTCGTAGAACACATCGAGCTTCCCTGGCAGGCCGTAGGCAATCGGCAGGGTGTTATCGACGGTGGCTTGCAGAACCGATCCCGGCACGTAAAACTTCGACGTGGGGAGCCTTTTGGGGCTGCCATCCGGGCCCAATTCGGTGAGTGCGTTGGTAACCGGCAGACCAAGGACCGAGCCGAAGCCGGCCGAACTGCCGATGGCCAGCAGCGTTCCGCCGTCTTCGACAAAGCGGCGAAGCGGCGGCGCGGTAGTCGCGAGGGTAACGTTGCCGATCTCGTCTTTGAATTCATCCGGCACGCTTCTCTGCCCACCTCCACGTCCGCCACGGCCACCGCGTCCGCCGGCCGCATCCGGCCCGCCACCACCGCCGCCGCGATTTCCGCGGCCCTCGCCGCCGGGAAGACCGCCGCCGGGGAAGATCAATATATCGAATTTGCTCTTGAGGTCGCCGGCATCCAAAGCGGGGCCGTAGACGCGCTGATAGGTCGTCGGGAAAGCTTGTTCGAACAGCCAGCGGATCTGGCCCGAATCCTGCGACCCGCCGTAGCGGTCCCACAGACCGACACGCACGGGGTGCAGTTTGAGGGCGGCGCCGGAAGGCCGGGCCACGGTCGCCTCGAAGCTCAGGCCTATTTCCGCGGCCAGCTTGTCGAGCAGCGCTGCGGTGGAGGGCCGGGCAGGTATATAAATGGCGCCGGCGGGGTAGGTCTTGCCGTTGGCGGTGAATTCCTTCTTCAGCCAGTAGACGTCTTCTCCGGCCGCCAGGAGGCGATTGGTGGCGACAAACGAATCGTTAACCTGATGGCTCAGCAGGTAACCCACGGTACCGGCCGCGTGCGAGACTTTTCCGGGCGGGGGCTTCAGCAGGTCGGGGATCTTTTCGAACGGGCCCTCGAAGCCATCGAGGATACGGTCGAACTGCACACCCATCTGGAAGGCGAGCGTATAGCCGGTGATGTCATAGGGAGGGCGCGGCGGACCGCCGGGGTAGACGAAATCGTTGGGGTGGTCCTGCGGTTCCAGCATATCGCGGAGATGCGGACGGAAAGCCTGGGCGGCCAATACGATATAGGAGCCGGCCGGATACGCTTTGCCGGCGACCTGGAAGTCCCGCGTAGCGCGATCGACCACCACGCCGGCCTTAATCAGCGCGTTGACGAATTTCGTGGCAGTGAGGAAATCGGGCTGATCCGAAGGAATGATGTAGCCGCGAGGGTCGCGCGCCTCGGGCGTGTGCAACTGTTCCCAGTATTTGAGGGGCAAGCCTTGGTTGAATCCGCCGCCTCCGCCGGTATCGCCGGCGGGTGCAACCGCGCCGCCGCGCCGGCCCGCACCCGGTTCGTCTTTGGCGTATTGGGCTTCCAGGGCGGCGATGCGCTTGGGCGTCAGCGTCCAGTAATCCTGGCTGCCGCGCTCGATGGAGTTCTTCCCGGCGCGATAGATCCGGTACAGGAACTCCTCCCGGAAGCGGGACGCGATGTCGAGAATGGCCCAGTCGGCGGTAAGCAGATAGTCGATGGTCTGGCGCTGGTGCCACTCCTGGCGGGGGCCGATGGGCGCCGGTTGGTCTCCGTTCGCCAGCAGCTTGTTAGCAACCAGCGGAATGCTGATAGGCGTCGGATTGCCGATGATTTCCGAGAGCAGGCCGATCTGATTGTGGAAGCCCGTGGTGGTGCGGTCTCCGCCGTTGAACCAGGTGGAGTAGGGGGCGTTGGTGCGCATCACGGCGCCGGGTTTGCCCTCGGCCAGAAAACGTTCATGCACCGCCGCCGATACCAGGTCGATTCCGATGGGAACCAGCGGGTCCTGGTTGTAATTGAAGGGGTCGCGGAATGGCGCAAAGAACAGCACCGCGCCGGCCGGTCCGGTCTGGTGCTGGTTGTACATGATCTGGGGAATCCATTCGACGTACATCTGGCGGTTGACGGCTTCGGTTTCGGGCTGATTGGCGATGTAGGAGTCGCGGTTGTCGTCGTGGCCGACGTATTTCTGGTAAAGGCGCGGAATGCTATTGGTATTGCGAAGTTTCGGATCGCTCTCCCGCATATACCAGTTCGAGACCAGCTCCATGCCGTCGGGGTTGATGGGAACCAGCAGCAGAATGTCGTCGTTCAGGATGCGGAGGGTTTCCGCGTCGTTGCGCGTGAGCAGCTCGTAGGTCTCGGTGAAGAGGGCCTGCGCGTTGACGCATTCGGTAGCGTGGAGGCCGCCGTCGATCCAGACAACCGCCTTGCCCTCGGTAGCGAGAGCGCGGGCCTGTTGGTCAGTCAAGCCTTCGGCCCGGCCCAGCTTTTGCGAAATCTCCTTGTACCGCGCCAGGTTCTTGAAGTTGCCCGGCGCGGTGATAATCGCCATTACGATCGGGCGATCTTCGGCGGTCTTACCAATGGGAACCAGCTTGATGCGGTCGGACTGTTTGACTACGATATTCCAGTAGTCGAGCAACTGAGTGTAGTTGGCCAGAAAATAGTCGTCGCCGACGGTGTACCCGCCGAATTTCGGTTCCGTGATCGCCTTTTGCGCATACACGATGCCGCTTATAGCCAGAATGAGGGCGGCCAGCCGTGGCGCGCCCGATCTTCGTGTGCTGATTTGCATGAGGAATCTTTCCTTGCTTAAGGTTTCTTTTCGGCCTCGGCCCTTGACGGCAAGCGAACCGGGGCGAATGCCAAAACAGAGGTGGATGGCATCGTCGATCGGTTTCCGGCTGAGTTGGATCAAATCATAGGCGGTCCCTCATCGTCACCAACGGCGTTTCCCCGTCGATGGAAAGCGGCGTGACCGGGTCGATCAGAGTCCAGCACACCGCGCCCAAGCCGTAGATCGCCGCCGAACACCAGAAGGCGACGTTCCATCCATTGCGGGTGGAGGAGAGCAAAAGGCCCATGACCGCGGGGGCGACGCTGCCTCCGAAATGACCCAGCATGTTCATGAAGCCGGAAACCGTGCCGACGTGCTCGCCGCCGATATCCATGGCGGTCGTCCAGGAAATGGGCCCACTGAATTCCGCCGCGAAACTCGAAAGGCTGAGCACACCCAGAGCCAGCACCGGCTGGGAAATCCAGGTGAACAACAACAGCAGCGCTCCCGCTCCGCCGTAGGCGACGTAGGCGAGCAGCCGCCGGGCACGCGAAACGCTATCCAGGCGGACGACCAGCGCCGAAAGCGCACAGCCACCCACCAGGCTTCCCAGGCCGGCCGTGAGCAGGGGCAGACCGGCGGCCAGTGAGCCGTGGCGCAGATCCAACCCGCGCGCCTGGTACAGGTAGAGGGGCAGCCAGGTAATGTAGAAGTAGAATCCGTAGTAGTGGCAAAACCATTGCGCCCCGAGCGCCCACAGGCTCCGGGCGCGAACCAGCTTGCCCCATTCCACCGCGTGGCCACTCGCGGGCCCGCCGGCGGCGGGTCGCCCGGGCGGGTCGTCCCGGTACCACCACCAGAAGGCCAATCCCCACACCAGGCCCAACATGCCCAACATCAGAAATGTTCTGCGCCAGCCCACCCAGCCGGACAGCGCGGCGAACATTACCGGGGTAATCGCCGCGCCCCATCTCGCCGCCGCCGCTTTGACGCCTTCGGCCGAGTTGCGTTCGCGCGGCGTCAGCCATGTGCGGAACACGCGTGCCAGCCCTGGGAAGCATCCCGATTCGCCGGCGCCGAACAGCAGCCGCGTAACGGCCAGGGACGGAAAATTCCAGGCCCAACCGGTGGCGGCCGTGAACAAAGACCACCACAAAACTACCCGCGTCAGCAGGCGGCGCGCGCCGAAGCGGTCGCACAGCCAGCCGCTGGGGATCTCGCAGGCCGCATAGGTGAATCCGAACGCCGAAAACACCAGGCCCATCTGGAACGGCGTGAGATGCAGCTCGCGCGAGATGGCCGGCGCCGCCTGGCCGATGGCGGCGCGATCGACGAACGAGAGAAGCGCGAGCGAAGCGCCGAACAGCACGATTCTGTGCCGCACTCGCGCCTCGATCGGCTGGATGACGGGAGGGTCGGCCGATACGATCGAATCGCGGCTGAACGTTCCGGTCACTGCTGCGTCCCGGTTGACGCGGGCCCGAGAAGCTGGCGGATCTGTGCCACCGCGTAGTCGACTTTCATGTCGACCACTTTCCTGCCGATTTCGACCGACGCGCGGCGCGCATCGCCGCTGATGCCGTTATTGACGCGTTTGGCATTGGGATCGCGCGGCTCGCCCGGCTTGCGCACGGGGTCGCCCACGGCATCGGGGATTTCCTCTTTTCGCACCCAGCCGCTATCGCCGCCGAGATAGAGAAGCTCCGAGGTGTCCTTGATGCTGGCGTGGGCGCCGACCGGGAGATGGTTGTCCTCCAGCCACTGGTCGAAGTCCTTGCCGACTTTGGCGTAGACATCGCCGCAATAAACCACGCGAATGCCCTTGGCCGAGTATTTGGCATCCAGCTTGGCCGCCACTTCGCGCAGTTGCTGCTGCCCGCCGCCGTGGTCGCCCAGCAGGACCACGTTCTTGAACCCGTTGCGGATCATCTGCTCGGCAACCTCTTCGTTCAGGGACGCAAATAACGGGCCGCTGATGCCGATGGTGCCGGGGAGCGCGGGGTTGGCGTTGTTGAGCGAGTAGGGGACCACGGGAGCCAGAATGGCATTGCCCAGCTTTGCCGCGATGCGAATCCCGACTTCATGCGCCACCAGAGTGTGCGCGCCATTGGTGCCTTGCGGGCCGCGCTGTTCGGTGCCGCCATTGAAGATCAGCGCGGTGGTTCTGCCTTGATCGAGGGCGGCCTTCACCTCGACCCAGGTCATCTTTTCGAAATCGACCGGCGCGGGAGCGGTTTGGGAGCGCGCGGGTACGGCCATGAGAGCCGTGGCCCAGAGCGCCGCCGAGAAGAAAGAGGTGCGAAGAAGCATCGATATGGGTCTCCTTAAAGTTTCAGCGGGTGGCTTTCGGAGCCCCCGCGATAGGGACTTCGGCCGGCGGCGCTCCCAGTTTTTCGAGCAGGGCGATGGTGTCGGGATGTTCCATGGGCAAGTGGGCATTGACCATGGGACCGTTGGCCATGTCCGTGACGGTTTGGCCTTTCTTGCTGCGAACGTCCAGCTTGGCGCCTTTTTCCACCAGGAATTCAACCACGTCGTTATCGCCCCGGTAAGCCGCGCCGTGCAGTGCGGTGTAGTTGTAGATATCGTGAGCGTTGACGTCGGCGCCCAGCTCCACGCAATACTTCACCGTGGCCAGCCACGCGCCGGGGACGTTGCGAGAGGAATTCGCACCCCATCCCAGACCCGCGGCCGCCATCAGCGGCGTCACACCCTCTTCGGTTGCGAGATTGGGATCGGCGCCGTACCGCACCAGCAGGCGCATGGCTGTAACGTCGCTCGATTGTGCCGCGCGCCAGAAAGCCGTCGCGCCTTTCTTGTCCACCCACTCCTGATTGTGCGATGTCGGCCGGAACCAAAGCGTCTTGGCAAGCTGTGCGTTGGGCTTGGCGCCGTGCTCCAGCAGGATGCTCATCAGCGCCAGATAGCCGGTCTTTTCCTGAGTGGTGATGGGGTTCGGTCCCCAGCCGACCTGGGCCCATTCGGTGTCTTCGGCGGCATAGAGCGGCGTCAGTCCATCCATGTTGGCGAGGTTCGTATCGGCGCCGTGTTCCACCAGGTAAGCCGCCAGATCGTAGTGGCCGTTGGCGACGGCGATCGTCAGCGGACTGGTCTGGTCGCCGTCCGAGACCTGGTTGATGGCGGCGCCCGAATCGAGCAGCGCCCGAACCGCCTCGGTGTTGCCGTTGCGCGCCGCCAGCAACAACGCCGTCATTCCGCCCATGACGGTAGCCGCCGCCCCGCGCGCCTGGCCGCCGGCGGCACCGCGCCCGCCCCTTCCGCCCGTGCGCGCCGCCGCTCCACCGCGCCCGGCGGCACCATTGCCGGCGGCGGCCGGCAGCGGATTGCCATCTTCATCGAAGCGCGGACGCCCGAGCTTCACCACGCGGCTGGTCACGGCGGCGTCCGCGCCTCGCGCCAGCAGCAGACGGATCGCCGCGGCACGATTCTCGGCCGCCGCAAACATCAGCGCCGTCTCGCCGCGCGCGGCTTCCCTGGCATTGGGCTGGGCGCCGCGATCGAGCAACGTCCCGACCGCCTCCGCGCTGCCGGAAGAAGCCGCCAGCATCAGAGGAGTAGCGCCGTTGGTGGCCGCGGCGTTGGCGTCCGCACCGGCCTTCAAAAGGGCCGCGATCAAAGCCGCGTCGCCAGTGGTGCTGGCCAACGCCAATGGCGTAATGGCGCCCACGCGGGTCACGGCTTTTGCGTTGGCGCCGGCGGCGATCAATTGGCGCGCAAGCCCGGTGTCGTCGTGCGCCGACGCCCAGTGGAGCGCCGTCATACCCTCGCCATCAGTCTGGTTGGGGTCCACCTTCCGGGACAACAGAAGCCGCACGGCGTCGGTGTCGCCCTGCCGCGCCGCATCCACCAGGTTTAATTCCGACGCGGCGGCGGGCAGCAGCGCCAGTGCCAGCATTCCCAACGATCGTTTCATGCTTCTCCTCCAGCCCTAGATCGCCACCAGTCCATTGCTGTCGCCGATGCTTTCGACGTCCTCCACACCCAGCTTGTGCAGCAACGTCAGGAGCACGTTCGCCATCGGCGTTCCGGGCGCGCAGCGCAAGTGCAGATTGCCGCGGAGCCGGCCGCCGGCGTGCCCCGCCAGGAATAGCGGCACACGCTTGTGGTCGTGAATGTGGGAGTCGCCCATCGGGCTTCCGTAGAGCACCACGGCATGGTCCAGCAGGTTGCCGTCGCCATCCGGCGTATTCTTCAGCTTGTCGATAAAGTACGCCACTTTGCCGACATGATACTGGTTCAACTTGGCGAACTCGGCGATGGTCTCGGGTTTTTCGCCGTGGTGCGACAGGGCGTGGAAGGGGGTCTTCACGCCGCTTACCGGGTACACCCGGGAGCTGACGTCGCGGCTCATTTTGAAAGAAGCGACGCGCGTCACCCCGGACATGAAAGCCAATGCCTGCAGGTCGAACATCAGGCGCACGTGCTCTTCGAACGAGTCGGGCACACCCACGGGAGCTTCCGGCAGCGCCCGAGCCTCGCCGCTGGCATTATACTTCTCGATCCGCTCGATGCGCCGCTCCACCTCGCGCACGTCGTCCAGATAGTCGTTCAACCGGCTTCGGTCGGATGGGCCCAGGTCCCGCTCCAGCCGCGGAATTTCGTGCACGATCCGGTCGAGGATGCCGCGGTCCGCTTGACGGCGCTCCAGCCGCTCCCCCGCCGTTGCGCCGTCCCCGAACAGGCGTTCGAAAACCACGCGCGGGTCCATCTCCATTGGCAGCGGCGTGGTAGGCGACGCCCACGAAATGGTGTTGGCGTAGACGCAGCTATAGCCGTAACCGCAAGCACCCGATAGCGAACCAACGTCCTCGATGCAGAGCTGGATCGAGGGCAGCGGCGTATCCTGACCGAATTTCTGGGCATAGATCTGGTCGATCGACGCCCCGAGCAGGATGTCCGACCCTTCGGTCATTTTGGGATGCGCGGCGGTAAGGAAAACCGCCGAGGAGCGGGTGTGGTCGGCGCCTTCCTCGGATGGGGAAAGCGCCCGCGCGTTGTTGAGGTCGGTATCGCTGACGATGGTCACATATTCGCGATACGGTTCGAGCGATTGGAGGGTCGGCGTGAATTCGAAGTCGGGGCCATCCTTCGCCGGCGACCAGTAGTGCTTGGCGCCGCCGTCGAGGGTGCTGCCGGCCGCGCCATGAACGATTTCGATGGCTGCAAGACGCGGCTGCGGTGCAGCGGCCGTCTTCCGCAGCGGCGTCTGTGCCGGCACCATGGAATCGAGCAGAGGCAAGGCGATGGATACGCCGATGCCGCGAAGGACCTCGCGGCGGGAGAGATGTTTTCGTGTGACAAACATGATTCGGTTCCTCGGATCGCTTTCACTTACTACTCAACCGCTCACTAAGTACTTGCTCAGCGGTCATTTCCTAATCGTCACCGCGACCTGCTCAGCCACCTCGGTCGCGGGCATCTCCTCGGCCCGGCGCATTTGGAATGGGAGGCTTCGGACGATGCCCAGAACGTACTCGGAAAACCTGTTGCCTCGCAATGCCGCGCCGCGGTCGATGGCTCGCACCGCCGGCATGTCGTAGGGCTCCAGGCCCCGCCCTAACGCGTAGGCCAACAACTTCGCGCTGAACACGCGGATAAACGCGTCGGAATGGTTCACCAGAGCCCTGCGCAGACTCGCCGGACCGTCGACCTTCACCCCGTCCACCAGTTGCCCGGAAGCGTCGACGTCGCCGGTACCGTCGTGAATGCGCCAGGCGCCGGTGGCGTCGAAATTCTCCAGCGCGAATCCGATCGGGTCCATGATTTGATGACAGGAGGCGCAGGCCGGGTTGGAGCGATGCTCTTCCAGGCGCACCCGCACCGGAACGGTCTTGGTATTAGCGGCGCTTTCTTTCAGCGGCGGAACGTTAGCCGGCGGACTCGGCGGCGGCGCGCCCAGCAGATTGTCGAGAATCCATTTGCCGCGCACCACCGGCGAAGTGCGATTGGCGAACGAGGTGACGGTGAGGATGCTTGCCTGACCCAGCAATCCACGACGATTATCGTCGGTTACCGCAACCCGCCGGAAACGGTTGCCTTCCACGTTGGGGATGCCGTAGTGCCGGGCCAGGCGCTCGTCGACAAAAGTGTAGTCCGCCGTCAGCAGGTCGACCACGTTGCGGTTTTCGCGCACGATGCTGTCGAAGAAGAGCTCGGTCTCGCGCTGCATGGACTGCAGCAGATTATTGTCGAAGTTCGGGTAGGTGAAGACGTCCGGCTGCGCGCCGCTCAGGTTGCGCAGGTAGAGCCACTGGCCGGCAAAATTGCGCGCCAGGGCCGCGGAGCGCGGATCGGCCAGCATGCGCCTGACCTGGCGCTCCAGAACCAGCGGATCGGCCAGCCTGTTCCGGCTCGCCAGATTCAGCAGTTCATCGTCCGGCGCGGTGCTCCACAGGAAATAAGACAGGCGGGAAGCCAGTTCCAGGTTGCTGACGCGGTAGTTCTTGCCCGGCGCCGCGCTCGGAGGCATACCCTCGAAGCGGAATACAAACTGCGGGTCGGCCAGAATCGCCTGTAGAGCCACGCGGATGCCGGATTCGAAATCTCCCTGGTTGCGGGCTTCCTGAAAGACGCTCAACAGGTCTTCGAGATCCGCGGCGGTCGCCGGCCGGCGGTACGCGCGCCGGGCCAGTGCGGACAGAATCCTGCGCGCGCACGGGATTTCTTCGCTTTCGCCGGTTGGACGGCAGGCGAAAATCCTGTCGCGGCTAGGGGTGTCGCTCACCCCGGTTGCGTGGTAAGGCCCGTCGATGCCCAGGTCCCTCAGGTGTGGCAGCGTAGTCAATCCCTGGATCTGGCCCGCGAACAGGTCCCCCAGACTCTGCTCGTAAGGCATCAGGAAATCGTCCGCCGGACCCGAAGCCGCCTCGATAAACGAAGCCGTGACGGTCCGAGGCCCCGCTTTGACCTTGATGGGAGGCGTGCGCAGGTCTTCGTCGACCTTGATGCGCGGGTTGACGTTCATGAGGGCCACGCGCTCGCCGTTCACCGCCACTTCCACCTGCTGATCCTTGGCCGTGGTGCCAAAAACAAAAGTGTTGGTAGTGAAGTAGAGCGTCAGGCGGAACGTATATTCGCCGTCGGCCGGAAAATTGTGCCGGAATACGGCGCCCCCGCGCGTGCCGAAAGGCGTGCCTTCCACATGGCGGGTCTGGGAGAACGTCGATGGGATGTGGTAGGTCTCCACCAGCGGCCTCATCTTCGCGTCACCCACCGCCAGGCGGCTGATCCTGCCGGCCGCCCGCACGTAGGCCTCCATCAACGTGGGAGACACGTTGAGCACCTCCGCCATGTTGTCGAAGCCATGACTCATGTCGTCGGGCGGCAGCAGGGAAGCTACGTCCACGTCCAGGCCGAGCAGGTCATGCACGGAGTTGGCGTATTCGGTCCGATTGAGACGATGGAGCGACGGACGGCCCGGATTGGGGTGCGCGATGGCAGCCCGGTCGAGGGCGGTCTCGAGTGACTCGACAAAGCCGTTGAGGGCCGCCCGTTCCGGCCGCGGCGCGCGGGCCGGCGGCATCATTCCGGCCCGCAACTTGACGATGACCTTTTCCCACGTCTTCGGATCCGTTTCCGGGTGCGCGGCGTCGAGTTTGGAAAACGTCAAACCGCCGGAACGGAGCTTGTCGTTGTGGCAGCCCGCGCAATAGCGTTGGACCAGGGCCGGTCCCGCCTGTTGGTGCGGAACACTCTGCGCCCCGGCCGTTGCGGCAGCCAGCAATGCCAGTCCCGCTACTGTCCGGACCATGTCACCCCACACTCTAGAAATGCACCCGCAAGCCGAACTCCATGGTGCGCGGTGTGTTCGCCTGGGCGGTAACCACGCCCCAGGTTTGCGGACTGTCGATGTTCAGGCTCGGCGTGGAAGGCTGGAAGTGATTCAGCGTGTTGTAGACCTGAATCGACAGGGTGGCGCCGATTCTTTCGGTGGCGCGAATCTCTTTGGAGAGAGTGGCATCGAGATTAAATGTCGGGAAGCCACGTATCGGTCCGGCGCCGCTGGCGTTGTTGTCGAGACCCAGAATCAGGGGACGAAACTCGGAAAAGACCGCGTTAGGATTGGCGAACAGGTTAATTCCCGATCCGCCCGACGACAGGTTCCCGTTCACTCCCGCGCCGCTGGCCACGGTGACGTGGTAGTGCGCCGAATTCCCGCCGGTAAAGGCGGTTACCAATTGAGCGTTCTCGACGGCAGTGTTGCTGTTGCCGTATTCTTCGCCGTACGACTGGGCGTCCGACGCACTACCCGTGCCGATACCGACTTCGACCGGTGAGCCACTCTGGGCGGTGAACAGCGGTGCCACCGCCCAGCCTCCGAGGACGTGCCCGAGCACCCCGCGCTGACCGCGGAAGAACGGCAGCTTATAGAGCATCAGTAAGTTGTAAGTGAACCGGAGGTCGAAGCCCTGGGGACCATAGGAATCGTGCATGTCCCAGGGATCGACCACCGTCTGCGAACTGCTGCTCTGTGCCGAATCCGCCGTGCCCAGCGCGCGGCTCCAGGTGAAGTTGGATTGTGCCGTGAGGCCGTGCCAATCGCGGGAAGTGAAGCGCAGAAATGCGGCGTTGTAATTGCCGAAGCCGACGCTCGATGCCATTTCGTAGGAAGTGAGCTGCGTGCCCACGCTCCCGCCATTGACGGCCGGCGAAGCCAGCAGCGTGCGGCCCAGAGTCCACGAAGGCGCGGCGTTGAGCGCGCTCCACAGGTTGTAGACCTGGGTCGAAACGATGGCGGATTTCTGCAGGCTGGCCACCGCCGCCGTGCAACTGCCGTAGCCGGCGCAATACTTCGAGCTGGCGCCTCCGAGCGCGGTCTCCAGGAACGGCTGCGCGGTGATGGCTTGGCCGGCGCTGACTTCTTCGTACAGATTGGCGAAAGCGTTGGCGAAGGTCTGCCCGCCCAGCGTAGTCATGGTGGGAACCGCGTCGATGTTGACCAGGTTGTATTCGTTGCGGATGATGCGCCCCACGTAGCCGGCTTCGACGGTCACTCGGGCGGAGAGGGCGCGTTGAATGGTGAAGTTGAATTGGTCGGAGCGGTCGGGCCGGAACTTAGGATCGACACCGGCGCCGTCGCCGGCGGAAATCGCGCCATTGATGCCCGAATAATAAGGCTGGGGCAATGTCTGTGTCACCGGAAGCGGGAAGGACAGGCCGTCGGTGCCGATGCGAAAGGCCGACGTGGGATTCACGCCGTTGATGCCGAGGCATTGGCCGGTGATGCTGGCCCCGATGCACTGGTCGACCTGTTCCAGCCCGGCGCCCAACACCGGGCTGCCTACCACGCGGCCGCCATTCAGGCGTCCGTAGATGCGGCTATATCCTCCCCGGACCACCGTCTTTCCGCGGCCGAATAGCTTGCCCGGCGCGCCATCGTTGAAGTTCGGATTCCAGGCTGCCGCCAGGCGTGGACTGAGCTCGCCATAGAAAGGATCGAACGGGTACTTCTCTCCGCCGCCGACGTTGCGCACGGTGGCAAAACCGACCGTCGGATCGTAGACCCGGCCCGCCAGCGCGGCTTGTTGCTTCTTGGCCAGATAACTCACCAGGTCGATAGGAACGCTTGTATTTGCCTGGTCGACGAGCTGCACCTGTTTGCCATCCAGTTCGTAGGGAGGCATTTCAATGGCGTAACCGAGGCCATAAGTCAAGGTAAAGGTTGGGCGAATGTGCCAGCTATCGGAAGCATAGAAGTTATAGCTGGGCACGATGGCGTGAACCGAAATCGGATCGGTAACCGGGTCCAGGGTCAGGTTGGAACCGCTGCGCGTGTACATCACCTGGGGCTGGGAGACAATACCCAGGACTTCGGCATAAAGATTCTGCCAATTGGAAGACTGACTCGAAGCCAGGCCGGCGGCTTGATAAGCGGTAGTAACCAGGCCGGAGCCGCTGCCGATCTGGTAAACGGGCCAGGAATCCGTGGCGATGCCATTGTCGTTGCGGGTGTAGAAATCGAAGTTGCGGGTATAAGACGCCCCGAACTGCAGGAAGTGGTTATCATGAAGCAGCGTCAAATCGTCGCGATAGTTCTGGTCGTGTCCGTCCCAGGCGCGCTGCCGCGTACTGGAACTGTCCACGTTGTAAGGAATCAGGGCGTTGGACGATTCGCCGCCGATTTCGACGGCCGCGCCCAAACCCGCCAACTGAGGCGTGCCGCCCGCGTCGGCCCACGCCCAGTAATTGCGGATGTAATTGAAATGGAAATCGTTGGTGAGGGTTGGCGTAATGTTGGTAGTCAACCCTGTCACGAAATATTCGCCCTTTTGCGGTTTGGTAAAGGAAGCGGCGGCCTGTCCGAGAGTGTCGCCGGGCAGCGCGCCGCCGATATCCACCTGACCCGAAGTCAACTGATTGAAGGTGTAATATCGGTCGCTGACGGTGAAGTGGTTGCGCGAGCCGAAGTCGTGGTCGATTCGCTCCACCGCGAAGCGCTGGGTTTGCGGCAGGTTCACATTGGAGCGATACCCCTGGGTATTGTACAGATCGCCGGACTGCGGATCGTTGGGGAGCGGCATGTACTTCGACCAGATTTGGTTCACGACCGGGTTGAGCCCGAGGCCGCGCGGGTCGCATAAGGCTCCTCCGACGCAGGTCGCCGGGGCATAAGTGGTCCCATTGACGGTCACCGGATAGGGGTTCAGGTTATAAGCCGAATACACGCCCGCGCTATTGGGCACCTGAATCACTCCGGCCCGCATCAGTGCCGTGGGAACGGATCTCTCGACGGTGGTGGCATTAGGGTAATCGTAGCCTTCGAAATTGCCGAAGAAATAGGTCTTTCCGCCAATCCATTTGGGCAGCAGCGGACCGCCCAGCGCCGCGCCGTAATGGTTGCGGTGGGTTTTGGGTAAGGGTGTGTAGGGGAGGTTACCGGACGGAGTGTGATCGTCCTTCCAGGTGTTGGCCGCGCCCACGTTGCTGGCGTAAAAGTACTCGTACAAGGCGCCGTGAAAATCATTGGTGCCACGCTTGGTCACCAACTGAACCTGGCTGCCGGCCGCTCCGTTGAAATCGGCGGTCTGATTACTGAGGTTCACCTTGAACTCTTCCACACTCTCGATGGGCGTGGGAACTACCGCGCTGGGCGCGCCGTTGGAGGCGAAGCTGGTGGTATAGGAGTTGCTCGTCCCGGCCATGTCGTCGTTCACGTTGCCGCCATCGAGTTGGAACGAATTCTGGTCGCTCTGCACCCCCGCCACCTGACCACTGGGGGTGACGCCGACTTGCAGGACGGATAGCGAGGACACATCGCGGTTCAGGTTGGGCAGCAGCAGCAGGGACTCTCCGGCAATGGTAGCGCCCACTGTGGCGTTCAGCGTCTGCAACTCGGCCCCGGCCGACGCGGTTACCTCCACGGTGGTCGAGGTCGTTCCCACTTCCAGCTTGACATTCAGCGCCAGGCTCAATCCCACGTCCACCTTCTGCTCCGGCACCCGCACCAGGGCGAATCCGGGATGCGCGACCGTCAAATCGTAGATACCCGGGGGAACGTCGACGAAATCGTAGCGTCCGGCCGGGTTGCTGACCGTGGCGCGAACCGTTTTGGTCGCCACATCCACCAATTGGACCGTGGCGCTCACGACCACGGCGCCAGCCTGGTCGGTCACCTGCCCGCTCACCGTTCCGGAAGCGGCGGCTTGTCCCCACAGAGCCGCCGGGGTAAGCGCCATGAGCGCCAGCCCGAGTACGGCGGCAAGCCGGGTCCCAAGTCCGCGACAGCGACCCACCTGCCAACCTTGGCGAGGGAAGCCGTGGGCTCCCGAGACACCGGCCGATTCGATTCGCATTGCCAAAATCCTCTCTTCTGAAGCAGATTCTAGATAATGTATAGGGACATTATACAGTACCCAAATCGACAATCAAGCCAAATATATATAAAATCCATCGACATTTTTATTTTTATTATTATCAGTCAGTTACATGGATCATACAATGGATTTTCAAGATCGCGAGCTTGACAGGGTGCTACATACTCTACTAGTCTCTAGACAAGTGGACAAGCACGCGACCCCGAAATCCCGCGCAACGGCAGTTCCCCTTTCGCCGTTGCGCGGGCGTGTCGCTACCATGCGGACCTGTCGGGTGCGCCGCACGGTGGCGGTACGGCCGTGATGGCGCCTTTTGGGTTTTGAGCCGCGGCCGCAGGTCGGTTGTCAGACCGTGACAACGTCATTTCTTCCGTTTCACTCGAGGAGACTCAAAAACAATGACAAATGCTGTGATTCCGTTCCCGTTTCCGCAAATCGCGCCTTCCCAGAGCAGCCATCCCGCAATTGCACCTCTGCTCGACATGGCTCTCAGCGAGACCCATTCCCAGGGTGCGTATCTGTATTGGTTCGATGCTTCCGGAGCCCGGGCCCGGATCGTGCTCTGGGAGGGCCCGGCGCCGTCCATCGAGGCCGTTGCCGAGTCGCGGGAGGTGGGTGGCGCCGAATTTCAAAACCACCTGACGCGCACTACGCCCATCGTTGTGCATCAGGGGGCCGAAGCGGATCCTCGCTTCCGGTTTTTCCCGGAATTCCGCAGGAACCGCTTCGAAGGAGTAGTCTCCATCCCGCTGCTCGATGGCGGGGCGGTGGTGGGCCTGGTGAACATTTGCCGCTCTCGGGCGATGCCGTTACAAGCGCGCGATCTGGCGTTTCTGCTCAACCTGAGCGTGCCCATCGGCAGCCTGATGGCGGCCTCGCTGACGCGCGCCGCGCTCGAGCGCGAACTGGATAAGCTCACCCGCCAACTGGCCGACCGGAAACTGGTGGAGCGCGCCAAGGGATTGTTGCAATTGTCCTGCAACCTGACCGAGGAGCAAGCTTACTTCGCCATCCGCAACGCCAGCCGGCGCCGCCGCGCTCCCATGCGCCTGGTGGCCGAACAGGTGATCGAAGGCACGTTCCCGATGGCGCCGGGCGGAGCAGGTGGGACGGAGTTCGCCGGAGGCCGTGAGGCGGCAGGCGGCGCATAAGCGGGGGTTGAGCCAGGTTTCGGAAATTGTGGGGCAGCCAATTCTGGCTGCAGCCGGCTTTTAGCCGGCATTCGCCTGGCAGGAGGACTCGCTCCACCTCGAAAGAGCCGCCTAAAAAGGCGGCTGCGGGCAAAATTGCCCGCCCCACAATTCATGCAGACTGTCCGCGACGAAAAAAGCATGGGGCATTAGGCCCTCGGCCTGCCCCACAAGCAAGTTCGGAGAGTCATCTCGGCTCTTCTTATTTAAGTGAACAGTATTGGGGCAAACCACCAATAACTAATGGCCTGCCCCACTCCTGTTGCCGGAAGAACCCTATTGACGTTCCGCCCTTTCCAAAGTGTCGAAGAGCGGTTGCGCGGGCTTCAACTCGGGGTTCGTTTCGGCTACGGAAACGGCCAGCACGCGGATCTTGTCGTTATCCGGCAGGGTCAGGGTCTTGGCCCCGGCGGGCAGATCGATGGCGTAGGCGAACAGGTACGAATAGCCGTAGGGAACGTTGGCTCCCTGGGCGTCATGATGGTGGGATGCGTACCAGGCGATGGCGGCGGGCTTGATGTAGCCGGGCGTCAGGCCGACCATTTCGCGGTACGGATCCTGCTCCGTTTGGCCATTGCGGTCCACCCTCGTGCCGCTCTTCCAGACGCGATTGTCCCACTGGCCGACGAAGCCGCCCCAGTTTTCCACCGTCACTTCCCGGCTGCGGTCGCCGGCGCGGAAGGCGGCTTTCTGGTCGCCATCGGCCGAGGCGGCCAGCACGTACACGCGATTGAATGAGCCGGCCGGCAGAGCCAAAGTCTGTCCCTTGGCGGCCACGGCATTCGGCGTTCCCGCTTTGGCCGGCGCCAGCGTGAACGCGACGCCGTCGAGAGTCAAAGCCGTGGGAAGCATTTCGGCGGGATACGAATTGCCATGGCCGTCAAAGCCGTCAGCCGATTTGGCACCGTCTTCGGAAGCAGTGGCAAGATCGTAGGTGAGCTCGACCGGCCGCGACCGGACGGCTGGAATCCTGGACGCTTTAGGGCCGAGTTTCAGAGCGAAAGTCCGCGGCTCGAAAGCGCTAAACGAAGTGACCAGAACACCACTCGAAACAGTGGCCTCACCGACGGGCTGCTCCTGCCCATTGATTTCGCGCGCGGCCACGATCGGAGCGGCCATCGACACGCGCACGTTATCGGCGGGACGGCCGTCGAGCTCCACCATCCGGACGACGACTTCGTCGCTCGATTCGGCCTTCTTCACCGCCAGCACGCGGATGCGCGGGTTGGAGACTTTGAGCAGCGAGAACTGCTTGCCGAGGGCGCCGGGATGTTTCGCGGATTCAAAGGCGATCGGCGGCTCGTTCAGGCGCCATGCCTGCCAGTCGGTCCCGGAGTGAATGCGGTCGCCGGGGTGTCCGGCAATTCCGTAGACGAATTCGTGATGGCCGAGATCCTGGGTGGCCTGGTCGGGATAGCCGCCGCGAACGCCCGGGGTACGCAGCAGGGTCAGGCGAATCACGTTGTCGCGCGGTTTGTCGGAGCCGTTCTTGCAATCGGTCAGGATGGTGGTGCCGAAGGAACCCGACGCGTCGGTGAGGTCGATCCACTGGTGCGAAGGCACTTCGAACTTCTTCGGTTCGGCGGTGGGCCGTTCGATGGTGCCGATGTCCCAGTTGTAAGTGGCCACGTGGTTATAGGCGGTCAGGGGGAACACGGCTTTCAGGTTAACCTCGCGGGTGTTCCAATCGATCGCGTTGCCGATCTCGACGCGATTGCCGGGGTCGCCGGCCGCCAGGCTGACGGTCTGGACGAACTTGGATCCCTCGGTCTCGCGGGCAATCTCGACCGAAACCCGCACCGGGCCGTTCTCGGTAACTTTAATGGTGGCCGGGCCGCTAACGAAAGTGCGCGGCGGCGCCTGCTCCTGGTCCCAGTCCATATTCCAGGCGGGCCACTGCACAGGATTATCGTAGGAAATCGCCAGTCGCGCCGGCGCGGCGAGCAGTTCCTTTTGAATGGACTTATCGAAAATACTGCCGATGTCGCCGGTGGGATCGATGCGGACCCGGTAGCGGGCGTTTTCGAGAGTGGATTCGGAGACATGAAGGGCGGAGCTCGAAGCCTCGCTGGCGGCTGGCTCGACGTCGTACACCGCATAGCCCACCGAGGGCACTTTGGCGAGGAACAATACGCGGCCGTTAGAGAGCTGCGCCGGCACGGCGAGACCCTCCGGCCCGACCACCCGAACCGCCTTGGTCCCGGCGGGCAAGTCGACTTTGGCTTCCACCAGGTCTTCGCGAGCCACGTTGAGCGGGTTGTACACAACCAGCGCTATGCCCTTGGTTTGAGTGTCGAGGCCGGCGGCCACCGCTTCACTGGCATTCGCCATCACGCCGGCGAACTGGTTCATGGCGATGACGTCGTCGTTCCAGGCGAACTCGTAGGATTTGGGCGTAGCCGTGCCAGCGGCGATATCGTGAAAATGGCCGCCCATGGCGAGGGTCCAGGCATCGTTCAAACGCTCCCTGGGGTAAGGCCGGGCGCCCAGCCATTCGGCCGCGATGGAGGCTTTCTCGGCGCCATCGGCGAGCAGTTCCTCCTTCCGGATCCAGCGCTTCTGATAAGCCTGGGACGTGAGCGACCCGGCCGAGTGGTTGGTCAGCTCCATCTCCCCGGTGAAGCGCGGCAAACTGGCCGCTTCGGCGGGCGTGATGTCGAGAAACATCTGGTCGGCTTTGGAGGAAAGCACATGGACGGGACCGTTGCCGACCCTCACGTTCGGATCCGAACCGATTTGCGCCGTGCCCTTGGTAACGATGGCTTCCAGCAGCTTGACGGATTTCTCGCGCGGGGAGCCACCGATATCGCCGGTGCCATAGTAGTGGTAATCGGTTTGGACGCCGGTGAATTTGCCGTTGTTCTCGACGCGCGCGGCCCAGTCGCCCTGGTAGCGGCGCAGCGCCTGGTCGTCGGTGAGCTTGCCGGCCGGCGCGGGAAGCGGCGTGGTAAGGTCGGTGGTAATGTCGGCGCTATAGTCGCCAGGGTTGATGCCGGCGAGCACCGTCTTTCCATCCGGGCCCACCCACACGCCCACATCGAAGGGAGTGCCGACCGGAGTCTTTTCCATGGACTCCACGCCGCCGCCATCGGCCGAGGAACCCCACACCAGCTTCTGCGTGGAGAACCCTTTCACCCCGGCATGGGCCAGAATGCTGGGCAGGGAGGCCGGGAAGCCGAAACAATCCGGCAGCATGTACTCGGCGCTGGCCGTGCCCAACTCCTTGCGAAACCAATTATTGCCGTAAAGGACCTGGCGAACGATGCCCTCGGCGCTGGGCGCGTTGACGTCGCCTTCCTCCACCGACGAGCCGGCCGGGAACCAGCGGCCGGAATTCACGTACTGCTTCACTTTGGCGAAGTCGGCTGGGAAATACTCCTTCATGAAACGATAGCGGTTCGAACCGGAGAAATTGAAAATGTAGTGCGGGTACTTTTCGAATAGCGCGAAGTTGTCGCGCATGGTGTGCACAATGTATTCGTCGATGACCTGCGGATACTCCCAACGCCACTCCGTATCGAGGTGAGCGTAGCCGACCACATACAAGGTGGGTTGGCGGGTGAGATCCGGCGCGGGATCGGCGGCAACGGCCTGGACGGGCCGGAAAACGAGAGCCGCAACCGATAAGAGGAGCCAGAAAAGCGTCTGTTTTGCCATAAGTGAATTCCTGCACCCTCTATAGTAAGGCCGATCGGCGGTCCTGCGACAAGCCCCCTCTGTGGGGCCGGCAGTGTCCTCCGCTTTGCGCAGCCGCCGACCCCTCTCGTAGACTGTCGCGTTGGCGCAATAGGTACTAATTTGGCGGATGCCACATAGTTTTCACTTTGGCGACGTTCGGCACAAATCGTGGGGCAGCCAATTCTGGCTGCAGCCGGCTTTTAGCCGGCTCTCGCCCTGGATGGAAGACTCGCCACGCCTCGAAAGAGCCGCCTAGAAAGGCGGCTGCGGGCAAAATTGCCCACCCCACTTATGCAGGTTCGTGCCGGCCGGGGGAAAACTATGTGGCATTGACCCAATTTGGCCCGAGCTGCCGGCGCCGGCGCGCTCTCGCGGCCATCCCGACGATCTCCGCGTAAAGCCAGACCAACGTCAGGGCAAGGCCGAAGGCGGCGTACCACTCCATGTATTTCGGAGCGCACGCGGCAGCGGAACAGGCCGAAGCGGAAGAGAAACTCAAACGGGCAACCTATGCGGGGAAACGCGGGACGGAGGGAAACGCGGGAAAAAACCGGTGACAAGAAACCGAAAAACCGGTGACGGAAAAACCAAAAAAACCGGTGACAAAAAACCGACAGAAAAAGCCGGTGACAGAAAAAGCCGGTGACAGGCTATGTGTTCACTAGTAATTCCGGACGAAAAAACCGGTGACAGGCTACGTGTTCACTTCTAGGACGAAAAAACCGGTGACAGGCTACGTGTTCACTTCTAAAAAACCAAAAAAACCGGTGACAAGGCTACGAAAAAACCGGTGACAAATACGAAAAAACCTGTTCACTAAAAACCGGTGACAAAAAACCGGTGACAGGCTACGTGTTCACTAGTTTTCTGAAAAAACCGAAAACCGGTGACAAACCGAAAACCGGTGACAGGCTACGTGTTCACTAGTTTTCTGAGCGCGAAAAACCCCGAAAAACCCGAAAAACCCGAAAAACCCGAAAAACAGAAAAACCGGTGACAGGCTACGTGTTCACTAGTTTTCTGAGCGCGAGTGGGACGGGGACAGTGGGGACAGCCTGACGCGAGCCCTTCGTAATTCGCGGGTCCCGTATTATCACGCAGATACAGAGCCATTCTCAAGCGCAAGGGATGAGCGCTCTTTTGTTTTCAGCGAATCCGGGTGGTCTGCGGACCCCGAAATTCGCCAAGGGGACAGGGCGCCCTGTCCCTATCCCGCGCTTCAATACGCTTCGCGCGCGCCGCGGGGAAATGCGGGGCCGCCAATCCCGGTCACGGAGCGTAACCCATTGATAACAAAGTCTGCTGGAGGCCAGCCGCTTGACCGCCCATGGTAACCTGTGTGCGGGGGGGAGAGAGGCTCTTGAAATTAGAGAATTACGGTGTCTTGGGCGGCTTTTACCGAACGAACTCGTTATTGCCCCGTAAATCACAGGGAGTCCGGGGACAGACGTAGGGAGACCCTCACACAGCCCGGAAAATCGGGGAAGCTTTCGCTGAAATCCGACTTCCGGTCTTTATAGAAGATATGTAATGTACCCCATGGTTGCGGCTGCCTTGTTCGTCGGGCGTTCGGACTGCCTTCGCAGCCGCCCTCTTCGGGCTGCCGGCGTAATGCCGCCCTTCGGATGTGCGTCCCATGCACAAGAATGCACAACCATGCACAACGGAAGAAGCCCCCGATAAACGCCGGTGAAGAAAGTAAAGGGCTTATTTGTTTTCTCGCGCCCCGGGCGACGCGCAAGAATGCACAACGATGCACGACTGGCTCTGGCAAGAACAGCTCCCTGCGGGGCGCGCATCGTCGCGCGTATTGCCAGCCGTCACAAAGCCTGGAAAAGTGCGTCAATCCATGCACAAGAATGCACAAAAGCTGGCCGACGATCCCCGGCGGTTGATCGCGGTTCGGTCGGCCGGCATGCACAAGAATGCACAAGGGTGCACAACGGAAGAACCCCCCGTTCAGAACCAGCGAAGAAATTAAAGGACTTATTTGTTTTTTCACGCCCGGGCGACGCGCAAGAATGGACAAACGATGCACAACTGAAGCCGGTGAAACAAAATTATTTAGAGGACGCCGAACCACACTCCGGCGCGCCCGCCTCGTTGGCCTGTGCCGCGAAGCCCCTGCGTTCCCCCACGCTATGATTGAGAAGGAATGGCGGAACTGCTGAATGGAAACCGGGTACGCGACCAGATCAAGGCCGAATTGGCGCCTAGGATAGCGGCGTTAGCGGCGCGCGGGCGGCAGCCCGGCCTGGCGGTGGTGCTGGTGGGACGGAATCCGGCTTCGGAGATCTACGTCCGCAACAAGATCAAAGCTTGCGCGGATCTGGGAATTTACTCGGAGACGATTACGCCGCCTGAATCGGTTACCACCGACGAACTGCTGGCGGTGGTCGGGGAGTTGAACGGGCGCGCCGGCATCGACGGCATCCTGGTGCAGTTGCCGCTACCGCCGCAGGTGGACGCCAAGCGCATCCTGCTCGCGATCGCTCCGGAAAAGGACGCGGACGGCATTCATCCCTACAATGTCGGCTGCCTGGTGGCGGGGCTTCCGGCGCCGCGCGCCTGCACGCCCGCCGGAATTCTGGAGTTGCTGGCACGTTACCGGATTCCGGTGGCCGGGAAACGGGCGGTGGTGGTGGGGCGCAGCGATATCGTGGGGAAACCGGTCGCATTCCTGCTGCTGCACGCCAACGCCACGGTGACGATTTGCCATTCCAAGACCCCCGACCTGGCCGGTATTTGCCGCCAGGCGGACATCCTGGTGGCCGCCATGGGACGGCCCGCATCGATTACCGGAGATTTTATCCAGCCCGGCGCCACAGTAATCGACGTGGGGACAAATCACATCGCCGACCGCGCACTGGTAGCGCGAATCTTCCGCGACTCGGCGGAAAAGCTGGCCGCTTTCGATAAGCGCGGCAGTCTGCTGGTGGGCGACGTACACCCGCTGGACGTGGCGGAGCGGGCGGGCGCATACTCGCCGGTACCGGGCGGCGTCGGGCCGCTGACCATCGCCATGCTGATGGTGAACACGGTAGCCGCTGCGGAGCGCCGCGCCGGTCTGAGCCGCGACTGCTAGGAAGCTGCCATTAGCCGGGAGCGACAGGCCGGGAGGCCTGTCCCACGTTGGAAGGAAAGGATATGCTGAAGGTAGGGCTGACCGGGGGGTTGGCCAGCGGCAAGACGTTTGTGGGCGAGGAACTGGCGCGCCTGGGTTGTCTGCTGATTCAGGCCGACGAGTTGGGGCACGAAGTATTGGAGCCGGAAGGGGAAGCTTATGCCGGCGTGGTAGCGGAGTTCGGCGCCGGAATTTTGACCGAGGACGGCCGGATCGACCGGGGGCTTCTGGCGGCCGAGGTTTTCGGAGCGCCGGAGCGGCTAGCCCGTTTGAACGCGCTGGTGCATCCGCCGGTGCGCGGCCGCGAAGAGGAATTAATCGCCCGGTTTCAGTCGGACCATCCCGACGGGATTGCGGTAGTGGAAGCGGCGATCCTGATTGAAATCGGCCGCGATAAGGATTTCGACCGGATGATTCTGGTGTACTGCCGGCCCGAGCAGCAACTGGAGCGGGCGTTGCGCCGGCCGGGCGCCACCGGGGCGGGTGTGCGCGCGCGGCTGGCGCGACAAATGCCGCTCGAAGAGAAGAAGAAGCACGCCCACTTTATGATTGACACGTCGGCCGAGAAACAGGACACGCTGCGCCAGACGAGAGCCGTTTGGGAGGCGCTCGAGGGCGAGCGCCGGACGGCGCGGCGGGAGTGCCTGGCGGGAGAGGGTTGAGCCATGAGAATTCTGCGACCGTTTGCCTGGGCTATCGCGATGGTAGCCGGGTTTGTGGTATTTACTTCGGCGGGTCACTGGAGGCTGAGGCAGTTACTGTCTCCGCCGGGTTCGCGCTTGTGGGAGGAGCCGGCCGCGGCCGCCACGGGATACGCGCCCGACGAGCAGAACAATATCGATATCTATAAGTCCGCGCGCGAAGCGACGGTCAACGTGACCTCCATCGTCTATGTGGAAAACTGGTTTCTGCAACTCTACCCATCGAAGGGCACCGGTTCGGGTTTTCTCATCAACGGGGACGGGGAAATTCTCACCAACAACCACGTGCTGCAAGGCCGCGGCACGCAATTGACCGTCAAGCTGGCGGACATGAAAGAGTACAAGGCCAAAGTGCTGGGGGTGGACGCCAATTCGGACCTGGCGTTGATCAAGATCGACGCGGGGCGCAAGCTGCCGACCCTTCACCTGGGCGATTCCGAGAACCTGGTGGTGGGGCAGAAGGTGCTGGCGATCGGCAATCCGTTCGGCTTCGAAGGCACGCTGACCACGGGCGTGGTCAGTTCCCTGGGGCGTAACATCCAGACCGAGGGGGAGACGCTGCGGGGGATGATCCAGACCGACGCCGCCATCAATCCGGGCAATAGCGGCGGGCCGCTGCTCGATTCGCACGGCAGCGTCATCGGCATCAACACCGCGATTTACGGCCAGGGCAATATCGGAATCGGTTTTGCCATGCCCATCAACCGGGCCAAGGCGATGCTGGACGAGTTTCAAAAGAGCGGCCATATTTCGCGGCCGACGCTGGGGCTGACCGAGGTCTGGGTCACCGGCGATCTGTCGGAAATGCTGCGGCTGCCGTCCTCGGGCGGCCTGCTGATCCAGCAAATAGAACCCGGCTCGCCAGCCGAGGAGGCCGGATTGCGCGGCCCCGAGCAAATGGTGGTGGTGGGGAATTACCGGCTGGGAGTGGGCGGGGACCTGATCGTGGCCGTGGAAGGCCATCCGGTGGATTCCAAAGACGCGCTGCAGCGCGCTCTGAACGACAAGCACGGCGGCGACATTTTGAACCTGACCGTCTACCGCAATGGGCGGAACGTGGCCATCCACGTGAGGCTAGGCGAAGCGCCGCAGCAGTTTTGAGCGCCGGGCCTCCGAACTCTCCTGATGTCGTGGGATTTCGTTTAGTGCGTGCCCGTTGGCGGCAGGAAAGAGACCGCGACCTGCCGGGTCCAACCCGCTCCGCTGGCGTCCCGGCCGCTGAATACGATCTCGACCGACGCCGGCACGGCGATGTTTCCCGCCGTCAAGTTTGCCGAAAGCGTGCCGTGCGCGGGCAGCGTGGCGCTGCCGAAGAATTCCGCGATCGAGCCCGCGTAGCTCACCCCGTCGAAGGTGAACCCGGTCACGGTAGTGGCCACGCCGGCGGTTTCGTTCAACTGGACGGCGAAAGCGAAGGTGGCGCCATTCGAATCCGGCGCCTGCTGGTAGACCGGATTCGGCGTCTCCGACAGCGATACCTTCGAGACCGCGGCCGGCGTGCCCACCGTCAGCGTTGCCGAATCCGACGAAGCACTGAAAGTGGGGCTGCCCCCGTAGTTAGCCTGTACCGTGTTGTTTGCCGCCAGCAACTGGCCGCCGAAGACCGTGATGGACGCGCTCGCCGTTCCTCCCGACCCCGAAAGCGTCGCGGCGCCCACCGGAAGGTTCCCCAGGGTGAAGGAAACCATCCCGCTGGGCGACGTCGTGCCACTGGCAGCAGCCACGGTAGCGGTTAGCACCGTGGTCCCTCCCGCCGTGATCACCGCCGGGGTCGCCGTAAGCGTCGTCGTGGTGGAAGTGACCGGAATGCCGCCCCATGCCACGATCAGTTTGTATGCATCCAACGAACCCAGGCCCGTCACCAGGTCGTAACCCACACCGGCCGTGTAGCCAAGCTGGCCGTTGGCGCAGTCCGGTGTTCCCGCCTGGCAAGGCACGATATTGTTCCCCGTAGTCACGTCGTGAAAAATGCCGGGTGCGCCCGATGCCGCCATGCCGTACAGCTTCGGGTTGATGTTGCCCACTCCGGATTTCGATTGCACCTTGTTCTCGACCAGGTATTGATTGAGCACGGCGACGATTCCGGCGAACGATGGCGTTGCGGCCGACGTGCCGCCCACGCCAATTGCCGCGCCCCCCGAAACCACGATGTAGGGGTCGTGGGCATTCGACGCGGCCAGGGCAACATCGGGCACGTCGCGCGCGCCGTCGCCGGGAACGCCGGGACCGGCTTGCCACGCCGGCTTCTTGAACACCACGCTCGCCCCACCGCCCGTAGCCGCCAGTCCCCCGCTCGCCACCGTGTCGTTCCACGCCATCTCCGGGATATAGGAAAGCGCCGAGCCGTCGTAGGGCCCGTTGCCGCCGCTCCAATAGCCCCCGCTTCCTTCGTTGAATTCCGTCCCGCCCACCGCGGTAATCTCGGGAACGCTGGCCGGAAGGCTCACTCCCAGGCCTTGGGTTGCCGTGGCCACGTCATAGTCGCAGCCGGCCGCTCCCGAATCGCCCGACGAAGCCAGCCACGTAATGCCCAGCGCATTGCCCTTCTGTGCCTCCACCTCAAAGGCGGAAAGGCCCATCCGATTCAACGCCACCTGGTATTCGCACAGCCCGAAGCTCTCGCTGAGCACCGGCGCCAGATCGTTGTCGATCGCATAGTAAGCCGAGTAGCCCGCGTCGTCGCCGTAAACATAAATCAGGTTCGCAAATCGAGCCACCGCGCCCGCCCATTCCAGATCCAGGTCCGCCTCCACTTCGTCGCCGGTGAACCCGGGGTACGTGCCGGCGGGGACCATCTGTATGGTGGTTGGCGGCAGGCCCCAACTGGCGCGGAACGCGGCGATGTCGCTTGCAGCGATGTCGCTCTGTCCCACGATCGCAATGCTTTGTCCCTGGCCCAGATATCCGAAGCTGTACAAGGAAACCAGATCGTAAATCGTCGCCAGATCGTCCGGGAGCAGATAGTGGCTTCCGTCAGCCGCGGTGTAGTTGGGCACGGCTTGCTTCCGCGGCGCTCTGGGGTGAAAGTCGTGAAGCCCCAAAACGCCCGCCACCATCGGTTCGATCGCCGCCGGCAAGGATACGTCCGTGGCGTTGGCGAAGTGAGTTTCCCCGTTCACCCGGTAGCGGTGGATTTCCGTGTGCAGCGCGGCGGCGGCCTGGCTGGCCGTGCCGTTGAAACTGATGAAGTCGCGGCCGCGCGCCGTATATTGCACGGCAAAGCCTTGCGAGCCCAGCCAGGCGGCGATCTTATCCAAATCCGCCGCGCTCGCACCGTACCGTTCGGCGTAGGTTTCCGGCGTCAGCCAGTTATGGTATTCGGGCGATGCGGCGTCCTGCTGCTCGGCCAGCAATTGTTCGAGCGCGGCTTGACCCGCGGCCGGCGGCCGCAGGATCAGGGTGATGTTGCCAAGCCGGAAACCGGGTTCCACCGCCCCCAGATCGTACGTCGGCTGCGCCTGAGGAGGAACGCTGCCCCTGACGACTACCGGATTGCGGGCATCGATTGTGCCGGTAATCCGGTCCCGCTGGGCCGATGACACGGAAGCGAACAGGCAGATAAGGAGTACGGCGCGGAGGCCGCGGCACAATACCATGACCCGTTGTACCGCTCACGGCAAGACCGTATCTATTACCAAAAGGTTCACAGACGGATGTAGCCGGAGGTAATACGGAAAGCGCCTGAGGTGAGGCAGGCCGAAATGCCAAACACTTTTCATCGCGGCGCCATTCCGCACCAATCGTGGGGCAGCCAATTTTGGCTGCAGCCGGCTTTTAGCCGGCTCTCGCCGGGATGGAAGACCCGCCACACGTCGAAAAAGCCGCCTAAAAAGGCGGCTGCGGGCAAAATTGCCCGCCCCACTTATGCAGCTCCTTGCCCGTGGGGAAAACTATGTGGCATTAGGCAGAATTGCCCGCCCCACAGATCCAAGAGTATGTGGCCACGGGCCGAGGGGCTGTCAACTGTGATATGTTGGCGTCACCCATGAAACCCGATCGACTCCCGATCTTCGCTCTGCTGGCCGCGGCGGCGTGCGCCCAATCCCGGCCGCCGGCCGCCACGCCCGACCCCGGCGTCTATTACAAACTGTCGCCCGATGCCATGCCGCAGGATGGCGTTCCGAAAGGCGAGATTCGGGGGCCGTTCACCTTGCCCAGCCAAGCCTATCCCGGAACGCAGCACACCTACTGGGTCTATGTGCCGGCGCAGTACGACCCGGCCGTCCCTGCCAGCCTCATGATTTATAACGACGGACAGGCGTTCATGGCGCCCGAAGGCGATATTCGCGCCCAGTTCGTCATGGACAACCTCATCTTCCGGCGCGAGATTCCAGTCATGATCGCGGTGTTTATCAACCCCGGCCGCCGCCCCGACCAACCGGAGCCGACGCCACAGGAATGGGGAGACCGCACCACCAACCGCCCCACCGAATACAACACGCTGGACGACAAGTACGCCCGCGTTATTGTCGATGAATTGCTTCCCGTGCTCTTCAAGAGCTACAACATCGCGAAGGACCCGGAGCGCCATGGCATCGGCGGATCCAGTTCGGGAGCGATTGCCGCGTTCACCGTCGCCTGGGAGCGCCCGGACCAGTTCCGCAAGGTGTTGAGCAACGTCGGCAGCTTTACCAATATTCGCGGCGGCGATGCCTACCCGGACATCATCCGCAAGGCCGACAGGAAGCCCCTGCGCGTGTTCCTGGTGGACGGGCGAAACGACAATCGGGGCGAGAGCCGCGACGGAACCTACGACCAGCGCCGCGACTGGTTTTACCAGAACGTCCGCATCGAGCAAGCCCTGAGCGAGAAGGGCTACGACGTCAATTACTCCTGGGGGATTCAGCGCCACGGCCAGAAAATGCTGCAGACCGCGTTCCCCGAGATGATGCGCTGGCTGTGGCGCGACCATGGGGTTTCGACCGATCCGCACGATATGGTGGAGCGGTCGCCCAGCGCGCCGGCGAAGCAGTAAGTAGGTGGGGCGGACCCCCCGGTCCGCAGCCGGCCCCCTGGCTGGCTTTTTCGGAGTGAGAAGCGCTTGGTACCTCGGGAGAAGAGCGGGTCCAGGGGGTCCGCCCCACCGCGTCAGATGGTCATCGCGGCGAAGCCACCGTCGACCCGCACCAGGCTGCCGGTGACAAACGAGGAGGCCTTGTCGGAAGCCAGGTACACGGCCGCGCCGATCAGCTCGAAGGGCGCCCCGTACCGGCCCATGGGAGTGTGCTTCATGATGGAAGCCGTGCGCTCCTCGGTGAGAAGCTTGCGGTTTTGCTCGGCCGGGAAGAAACCGGGCAGAATGGCATTCACGCGGATGCGATAGGGAGCGAACTCGCGCGCCAGGAATTGGGTGATCTGGTTGACCCCGCCCTTTGCCACCGAATAGGTGAACACTTTCGATAACGGGGGTCCGGACGAAGCCGAGGAGATGTTGATGATGGACCCGCCTTTGCCGGCCTCGATCATGGCCTTGCCGAACACTTGGCAAGCCAGGAAGATGCTGCGCAGATCGACGGCGATGATGCGCTCCCATTCGGCTTCCTCGATTTCAAAAAACGGCGTGCCCGAATTAATGCCCGCCGCGTTCAAGAGAATATCGACGCCGCCGAACTTTTCTAGCGTGGCTTCGAGGATGCGCTGGACATCCGCCTTGCGGCTGACGTCGGCCTGGCAGGCCAGAGACTTGCGCCCCAGGCCGAGGATCGCCTCGGCGTGCCGTTTCGCCTGATCCTCGTTCAGATCGGCGATCACGATATTCGCGCCCGCTCCCGCCAATCCCATGGCCATCTCGCCCGCCAGCACTCCTCCCCCGCCCACCACCACGGCGGTTTTCCCCGCCAGCGAGAACAGGTTCTCAATCAAGGAATGGGCTTCCACCTCGGTGCCGTTCCCGCTTTCCACCGGAGCTTCCATAGTCGTGTTCATGGCTTAAATCGTCGTCTCCTCATATTCTTCCAGATCGTCCAGCATTGCCTGAGCCCGTCGCTTCTCGACCAGGTTTTCCGCCAACGGACACCAGCAAACCTCGCAAATGTCGAGTTCCCGGCCCTCGAACTCTTTTTGGAGACACGCGGCAGCGTTTCCGCAGAGGTCACACGTCATGCATTTCCTCCGGATCCCATCACCGATGAATGTAACAAGTTTCAGAGATAGAGGTCAATTAGGGCGAAATACCGAGGGTGCCGTGGGGCAGACCATCGTTTTATGTGGTCTGCCCCGCAATTCGCCGAATACGTTCGGCCCGTTGAAACGGAGGCTCGGGCGATTGAACGCCGGATGCTTGGCAGACCACATAAAACGATGGTCTGCCCCACGGCTCGGGCGTCACTTGGCCGACGTCATCGTATCGCGCAGAAACCGGGCGATGGAATCGGTCAACGCCCGCCGGTTTTCGGTGCGTGCCATGGCCAGCGCCTGGGTGCGGCATAGCCGGCGCCCTTTCACCCGGTAGAGATGATAGAACCGGGAGCCGCCGGTCAGCGCTTTCACGGGCAGCATCGAGTAGCCGAAGCCGGTCTCCACCAGCCTCTTGATGGCTTCGGTGTCGTCGGCTTCCATGATCACGCGGGGGGTCACGCCGAATTCCCGCAGGAAGCCGTCGATCATCGAGCGCATATTGCTTCGCTTGGGATACAGCAGGAAAGGCACGCCCACCAGTTCTTCGGGCTCGATGGAATCGATGCGGCGCCCGCTGACGCGCCGCGGCGAGGGCTTGATGATCACCAGCTCTTCTTCGAACAGAGGCATCACGTCCAGACCGTCGTCGGGATAGGGCAGCGAGATCACCGCCAGGTCGAAGCGGCGGGCATGCAAGCCGGCCACCATTTCCTCGGTGGGCGCCACCGTAATATCGAGCGTGATGTTGGGATAGTGCTTGCGCAGCAGGCGCAAAGGCCGTCCCAACTGGTGGCCGAGCGCCGTGCCGCCGGCGGCCAAATGAAACGGCCGCCGGTCGTTATTCGGGTCGCTTTCGAATTCGTGCTGGATCTGGCGCATCTGCGCCATGACCAAGCGCGCCTGTTCGGCCAGCCGAAGGGCCGAAGGCGTGGGCACCAGGCGTTTGCCGGCGCGCACGAACAGGTCGGTGTGCAGCTCGGAAGCCAGATTATGCAGTTGCAGGCTGACGGCGCCCGGCGTGAGGTTCACTTTTTCCGCCGCATGAGTCACGCTGGAACAGTCCAGAACGGCAAGAAATAACTCGAGCTGCCGGAAATCCATCGCGCCTCCGCTAACCCAGCATCGTACGGCTCAGGCGGCCGGGGTCTGGTTTCTGGCGGCCAGCAAACTGGCCAGCACACCATCGCCAGCGGGCAGCAGCGTAATCCGCGCGCCGCCCGCCAGAATGCGCTGCGCCTCCAGCACTTCGAACAGCGCATCGGCCACCGCCGGCTCGCGCGTAATTTCCTGGAGCGCCTGGCCCAGCGTAGCCGGCCGGATGGCGGCGGCCTTGGCGAATTCCACGGCCGCTTCGCGCTCCGCCGAGCTGGTGATCACGCTCACCTGGTTGGCGCCCGCCTGCTTGATCGCCGAGGTCACCTGGCGCAGCCGGTTCACCACTTTCTCTTCGATCTGCCGGATCATACCGGCGTCGCGGAAATGCACTTTGCGGATGTACACGCTGCCGAGCTGGTAGCCCCACTGGCTCGATTTGGCGCTGCCTTCGGCGCGCACCGCCTGGCTCATGTTGTGCCGGGTTTCCAGCATCTCCGCCAGCGGCATGTTGCTCAGGCAGCGCACCGTGGCGTTGCTGACGTTGGCGCGCAGCGAGCCGCGCGGGTCGGTATTCTTGAACAGGAACGCCACCGGATCGCTGATCCACATCTCGTACCAGATGCCGATCCCCATGGGCGCCCCTTCCTCGGAATTCACCGGCTGGCTGCGCAGGTATTCCTGGTCGAGCCGCAGGTCGAGCACGTAGCAACTGCCCAGGAAGTTGATGAACAGCGCGCGCACGCCCAGCACTGCCGGCAGAAAATGCAGGCCGGGCTCGTCCAGCACCCCCACCACTTTGCCGAACAGCATGTAGACGCGGCAGGTCCGCTCTTCCACGATGGCATAGAGCCCGAACAGGCGGCACACACCGAGCAGCACCGGCTCGGCCACGAACCCGCCCACGAAGACCACCAGCGCGGCCACCAGAAAGTCGATCATTTGGACACCCCCAGGTAGATCTGCTGCGCTTTCTCGAACAGCCCCAGGCGCACGTTCCGCAAATATCCGCCCAGAATGTTCGGCCCCAGGCGGTGCAATTGCGCCAGCTCCGCCGCCAGCGACTTGACCGGCTCCACTTCGGCCTGCGCCTTCAGCGTTTCGATCTCCACCGCGCGCCGCGACTGCACCACCCGCTGATCGGCCCCGGCCTGCGCCAGGCTGATGTCGCTCGATACCTGGTTGTGCGCCGTATTGATGGCCGCCAGCGCCGATTCCACGTCCGGCGGAGGGTCGATACCGGTGATCAGCGAGGCATCGAAAATCACCCCGTAGCGCGCCGGCGTGGCCGCGCATTCCTTGTCCATGTACTCGTTGAGGTCGCGGAGATTCTTGCGCAGGTCGTTGATCGATATGCCAACCATTTCCGATCCCACCAAAGCGGCCGGGTTCGATTGCGCATCGGGCGGTGCCTTGGCTTCGAAATTGGCGATGCGCTGCCGCAGCACCGAAACGAAGTACGCCATCACGTGTACGAACGGCCGCTTGATGCCGAACAGGAACGCGTACAAGTTGGCCTCGCTGATGCGATACCGGATTTGCCCCGTCAGCCCGGTGTTGAGCTGGTCCTTGGTCACCGCCTCCAGGCGCGTGCCGGCGTTATTGGCCGAGGGATCTTCCGGGTCCATGGCCATATTCACGGTCATGGTGGCAATCGATACCTTGCGGATCTTCTCCCACGGCATCTTGAAATAAGGACCGCCGGGTTGGATCACACGCACCTGCGGATAGCTGTAACGCGCCCGCTCGTCCTCCCGCAGCGCCTCCGCCATGGGATCGTCCAGCGTCGTCTTCCCGCCCTGCACCCGCACCGCGCGCCCCAAACGGATCTTGACCGCGCGCTCGTTCTGATCGACGGTGTAGACCCCCATCAGGATCAGCCGCAGCAGCGCCCAGGCCAGAAACCCGAACGCGGCGCCAATTACAATTTCCATCGACGCACCTCAGGCGTAGTATACCTGTTTCGGATGTGGAAGTCGGGTTATGGAAGCGGGTAGAGGCGCAACTCCGGCATGGGGAAATCCTTCACGTTACCAGTCACCAGCGTCAAGTCGTTTGCCAGCGCAACGGCCGCGATAGTTGTATCCGGCAGCGACAGAGTGCGATTCCGGCGCCGCCAGACGTTCTGTAGCTCGCCGGCCTGTTTGGCGATTTCCCACGTGACGGGGTAGAACTTCAGGCTCCGCAACAGGCGCTCGGTCTTGGCCTCCTCGCCCGGCCGCAGTCCAGCGTAGATTTCGGTGACGTTAATGGAACAACAGGCCATATCGGCCCCGTCCTCGATCAGCCGATCCAGGAGTTGCCGCCGGCCGCGCTTGCCGTTGAGGGCATCGATGAGGATGCTCGAATCGAGCAGACAGGTACCGGCCATCTATTCGGATTCCCGATGCCGCTCCACCTCTTCGAACCGCTTGATCGACTCCTGGCGCATCTCCCGGACCCATTTGTCCGCACCGCCGGCCAGCTCGGGATGGTCCTCGTCCTTCCAGCTCCCCGCCGCCTCGCGGAGTGCCTCGCGCTGCTCGCGGCGCCGGATTTCCCGCTCCACCAAGCTAATGATGAATGTGGCCCGCTGCCTGTGGCCGGCAACCTTGTCGATCGCGATTGCCAGATCCCGAGGAATCGGCACGAGAGTTCGAGGTTTACGCATAGTCACACTTCAGTAAACCACATTACCAACCTCCAGCGCAACCACGAGTGTAACCACAGTGGAAACCACAGATCTGGCTGAACGGTCCTTGCAAGCCGCCCTAGACGATCACGCCCGCAACTCCTGCGGAATGTGCCGGCGTCGAACCTTGATCTTGCCTTCGTCTTTCCAGGCGGCGGCGAGGTCATAGGCAACCTGCATCCGCAACCACGTTTCCGGCGTGCCGCCAAATGCTTTGGTCAACCGGATTGCCATTTCGGGGCTAATCCCGAATTTTCCGTTCACGATTTTGGTGAGCGTTTGCCGGGTGACGCCCAGAACTCTTGCGCCTTCGGTGACGGAGAGCCCCAGCGGCTCAAGGCAATCGTGCCGAACAATAAGGCCGGGATGCACGGGATTCTTCATGGGCATGGCGTTGCTCCTGTTCCTAGTACGAGCCTACGGCCAGTCCTGCGCACCATGGAAAATTCGTGAGATTTCTATCGCATGCTCCGTGACGCGGTACACGGCAATGTAGGGCAGTGGAGGAAACGGCAGCTCTCGCCGCCCCACGATGCGGGTGCTGGCGCGTCCAAGATTCGGGAAATCCTTCAGGCGGGCGCATCCTTCGTAGATGGTCCTGGCAATTCGCCGCGCCGCTTCCGGACGATCGCGTTCGACCTGTTCGCAAATGCGCTCCAGGTCTTGCGCGGCCGGTAGCGACCACCTGATCTCCATCAAGACTGCAGGAACCGTGCGAGGCGCTGGCCGACCTGTTCATGGGTCAGAAACTCGCCGCGCCCGAAGGCGTCCTCACCGCGCTGTACCGCATCGATAAAGCGGGCTTCCTGCTCGAAATGGCGCGCCAGGACTTCCTGCAGCAGGTCGCCCGGTTGTCGGCCCTGCTGGGCGGCGGATTGCGCCAGCTTCGCTTCGAGTTCTGGGGGGAAGTACACTTCCATTGGCTCGGCTCCTGCTTTCAGGGTACGTCAACCATGAAGCGCTGCGCAAAAGTCCGTATAGGCGGCCAGTCCCTACTGATTTACCCCACTGGCCAAAAATCCGCCGTCCACCACGATGCACTGGCCGGTGATGAAGCTGGCGGCGTCGGAAGCCAGCAGCACCGTGGCGCCGATCAGTTCCTCGGACTTGCCGAAGCGGCCCATCGGGGTGCGCAGCTTGAGTTCCTTGCCGCGCTCGGTGCCATCCAGGAGGGCGGCGTTCAGGTCGGTGCGGAATACGCCGGGAGCGATGGCGTTGACGTTAATCCCGTCCTTAGCCCATTCCACCGCGAGACTCCGGGTCAACGCCAGCACCGCCGCCTTGGACGCGGCATACGCCGTCACCTGCATCAGCGACACGAACGAATTCAATGACGCAATATTAACGATCCGGCCCTGGCCGGACGCCTTCAGCGCCGGGTAGAACGACTGGCAGGCGCGCAGGGTGCCCGTCAGGTTCACATCCATTAACCCGTTCCATTCCGCCTCGGTGGTTTCCTCGGTGCGCTTGCGGAAGATATGGCCGGCGGCGTTCAGCAGCACGTCCACGCGGCCAAACTCCTGCAACACAGCGTCGCGAAAAGCGTCCACCGAGGGGCGGGAGGCGATGTCGCAAACCAGCCGCAGGGTCCTGCCCCCAGCCCGCTCCACTTCGGCGCACGCTTCCTCGACGTTTTTCCCCCTCCGCCCGGTGGGGACGACGTCGGCGCCGGCCGCGGCTAGCCCCGACGCCAACACCCGTCCCAGTCCGGACGTCCCGCCCATCACCGCAACTACGCGCCCAGTAAGATCGAGCGGCCTCTCTGCCACCGTCTACCTCTGGATGCGGGCCGAGCCGCCTTTAGCGAACGAACGCACCTGGTCGAGCGTGGCCATGGTGGTATCGCCGGGGAAGGTGGTGAGCAGCGCGCCGTGCGCCCAACCGAGCTTCACCGCTTCCCGCGGCGCTTCGCCCGTCAATAGCCCGTAGAAGAAGCCCGACGCGAAGCCATCGCCGCCGCCCACGCGGTCGTAGACGTCCAGCTCCGCCACCGGCGCGTTGAAGGTCTCGCCGTTGACCCACGCCACCGCGCTCCAACTGTGCCGGCTGGTGGAATGTACCTCGCGCAGCGTCGTCGCCACCACCTGGATTTGCGGATGCTTCTTTACCGCTACGTGAATCATTTCGTAGAAGGCGCTGGGATCGAGCTTGGACTTCGCCACCACGTCCTGCCCCGGAATGCCGAGGCCCTTCTGCAGGTCCTCTTCATTGCCCACCAGCACATCCACGTTTTCCACGATGCGGCCCAACACTTCCACCGCCCGCGCGGCGCCGCCGGAGATGTTCCACAGCTTCTCGCGATAGTTCAGGTCGAAGGACGTCACCGCTCCGGCTTTCTTGGCGGCCCGCATTCCTTCCACCACCAGCTCGGCCGTTTTTTCGCCCAGGGCCGCGAAAATCCCGCCCGAGTGGAACCACCTCACCCCGCCCGAAAAGATTTCGTCCCAGTCGAAATCGCCCGGCTTCAATTGCGCGGCCGCTTCGTTGGCCCGGTTATAGAACACCACCGGAGCGCGCACGCCCCAGCCCCGGTCGCTATATACCGTGGCCATGTTGGGACCGTTCACGCCATTGTGTTTGAAGGCCTTGTAGAACGGTTTCACGCCCATGGCGCGCACCCGTTCCGCGATCAGGTCGCCAATCGGGTAATCCACCATCGCCGAGGCCACGCCGGTCCGCAGCCGGAAACAGTCGGCCAGGTTGGCGGCTACGTTGAACTCGCCGCCGCTGACGTGAATCCTGCATTCGTTGGCTTTGCGGAAGGGAATGATCCCGGGATCCAGACGATGCACCAGAGCGCCGAGCGAAACCAGGTCGAGCGCTCCTTCCGGTCGAATCTTCAAAGGTTGACTCATATAAGATGTTGGAGAAACTAAGTATTCACTTTCGTAGTCACAGCCGTGTAGCCGGCAACCGCTCCCTCAGAAGCTGTGAAAAATTCAAATTTGAGCCACGAATGAACACCGATAAAGACGGGGAAGCCTTTTACTTTCTTCATCTGTGTTCATCTGTGTTCATCTGTGGCTATATTTCTTCACGCCTTCTCACGGTCGCGGCTCGGACTCGCGACCTTCTACCGTAAAAGCATGAGCCTTCGCTGTCAAGCCAATCGCCGCTCAACCCAAAGTTTAGCGAATCTCAACGGTTGCCGTTGCTCCCCGCCGCCGCTTCCAGCTTCAGCAGCGTTTCGAGCAGGTAGTAGTTGCCGTAGACCAGGGTGCCATCGTTCGGCCGCGTGGACGAGCCGTGCCGCAATACGCCCGCCGGCGAGCTGTCGCCCGCGCCCACCGGCGTCAGGTAGCGGTCGATGAGCGACTGCACGATGCGCTCCGCCTCCCGGCGATAGCGCGCGGCGCGAGCCCGGTCGCCATCGAGCGCGGAAAGCCGCAGCAGGCCGCCCGCCAGAATGGCCGCCGCCGAGGAATCCCGATTGCGATAGAACACCCCTTCGTCCTGGTAGTCGTACCACGGCACGCCGTCTTCGGGCAGGTGCGCCAAGGCATAATCGGCGGTCTTTTCCGCCGCGGCCAGCAGTTTCGGTTCGTGGGTGGCGCCATACGCTTGGGCAAAGCCGTATACCGCCCATGAGTGGCCGCGAGACCACGCTGAATCCGCCGCCAGGCCCTGGTGCGTGTGGGTGAAAACCACCTCGCCCGGCGGGGTGGAATTGGGGAAATCGATGGTCTGCCCGCCGGAGCTGAACCGTTGGCGATTGTCGCCGGGGTTGTAATGCACGGATTGCGCCGTGGATCCGTCTGGCCGCACCAGCCACTCCGCCGACCGCAGCGCGTGCTGCCGCCCCAGTTCGCGCCAGGACGGGTCGCCGGTCTCTTCCGACGCCCAAAACCAGATCTGCAGGTTCATGAGGGTGTCGATAATGGTGTCGTCCCCGTTGACGCCCCACGACGCCGCCAGGTGCGTCACCGGGTTGTAGAGCTGCTTCAGCCGCGCGGCCGCCTTCAGAGCTTCGGCGCGATAGCCGCTGTCGTGCGTCGCCTGGTAGCCCAGCACGAACGAGTACAGGTTCAGAAAACCGGTGTCGTGGTCCTGCCCGGCCTGCATGCCCGCAAAGCGTGAGCTGAACAGCGTGGCCAGCCGCTGGTACCGCTCCTCGTGCGTGTACCCGGCCAGCTTCCACAGTTCGCCCGCCCAGAAAGCCCCGGTCCAAAAGTAGCCGCTCTCCGGCCGCCACTCGCCGGTGCGATTGTCGCCTTCGGTGAAGAACCCCTGGCCGTGAGTCTTGTCCACCGTGCCCGGCGCGCTCGCCGCGATGAGCGGCTCGAATGTGCGCGCCGTCCGGTCCGCCTCCTGCCGCAGCAGGGCGATGGCTTGGGCGTAGGTCTTATGCGGCACGTCGCCTAAAGTATCGGGCGGAGCCGATTGCGGCGCGGCCGGTCCCGGCAGAATCCTCACCTCGGCCGGCGCGGCCATTTGCGCCGCGCGCGCGTTCAACCACGCCGTGAAGCGCTGGCGCGTGGGCCGCGCCAAATCGGGCAAAGCCAGCGTGCCGCCGTGCTGCCGCGCCGAAGCCTGGGCCGTGCGAGTCTCCAGCGCTTCGGTGCCTTCCTGGTCCCATATCGCCGCGCCATACCAGTTAGCGGCGCCGTTGCGCGGACGGACGTGGATCAGAAAGTTGACCCCATCGTCGCCCGTCGCCCCCGCCATCGCCGCCGGTATCAGCACCGCCACGCCCAGGTTCTCGTCCGGCACATCTTCCGCCTGCGCTTTGTCTCCCGCCAGCACCACCTGGTGGCCCCAGGTAGCCAGCACGCGCACGCTCGGGTTGCCGGCCTCGACCATTTCGACGGGCTTCTTAGGCAGCCCCGTCACCAGGTCCACGCCCTCCGCGCCGGTGACGCGAATGGCGTGCTCGAAACCATGTTTGCCGGCCCATTGCGTGATGCGGCTCACCAGGTCCACGGAGTGGCCGGCGATCTGCCAGCCTTTGTAATCCAGCTCCACGATGGACCGCACCGGCCCGCTCGCTGCCACCCGCCACTTCCGCTCGCTCACCTCCGCCACCGGCGCCGCCTTCGCGTCCACCAGCGCGCCGATGCCGCCCGGCCCCAGCGCTTTGCCGATGCCGTAGATATCCCGGCCGTAGGCGCTTTCCTGGTGATACACGTACTCCGGCGTGGCGAACAGTTCCAGATAAAGGCCCGGACGCCGCTTGCCGTACAGATCGATGGCGTTGCGCTTGTCGAAATAAAGCCGCCACGCGGTCTCCTCGGATTCCCAGCCCGGCCCTTCGTAGTGCGCGGCGAAGCGGGCGTCCGTCCGCTTGGGGTAGTGCGTGCGGATGCGCAGCAACGTGGGCGTGTCGCCATAAGCGATGCTGACGATGCGCGTCTGGTGCGGGCCCAGGTCGATCTGAAACGCCAGCTCGTCCAATTTGCCGTCGCCATCCAGATCGTCGGCCTGCGAGGGCAGTTCCACCGTCTCCAGCGTGCGCGCGTCTTCCTCCAGCGTGGCCGCGGCGCTGGTGGTCACAATCGCCGCCGCCGCCGCGAAATCCGGCGCTACCCGCTTCAAGGCGGCGATCGGCACCACAATGTCTTCGGCCGGACGCGCCTGCGCGCTCGGGTTCGAGATCGCCAGCTTGATGACTTTGACGTGCGACTCGGCGTACAGCGCGCCGGCCGATACCGCGGCCGCGAATGCCACGAGGTCGATAGCCAGACCACGCCCGGTCATTTCGCGCTTCCGTGCGACGCTTCCAGGCCCGAGCCGCCCTGGGCGTATTCCGGCTGCACGTTCACCACGCCGAACTGCCGGTCGAGCCCTTCCCGGTTTGCCGCCATCATCCACAGAAACCCGATCGAGCCGCCCGGCGCCGCCACGTTGGGGTGGTAGCCGGCCGGCATCGCCACGCAATCCCCCTCGCGCACCACCACCACCAGTTCCGGCTCGCGCGGATTGGTGTAGACCAACTGGATCCCCCACGCCGGCTCCGGCATGTCTATATAAAGGTAGGCCTCCTCCAGCATTTCGGCGTGTTCGTGCGGCGGCCAGGACGTCCAGTTCCCCGGATCGGAGAAGGTCACCCCCGCCACGATGCGCCCGGCCTCCACGTTCTTGCCGATCAGAATATTCAGGTTGCGCGACGATGCCGGGCCGCCCGCGCGAAAGTGCAGCGTCGGATCCTGCTGCACGTCCTGGAAGCGTACCAGCCTGATCGGGTAGTACTTGTCCACCGGCGCCGATACTTCCGCCAGGTCGCAGCCGTCCTCACCCGCGGCCACTTCCACTTCCGCATCGCGTGGAACGTAGAGCGCATCGTACCGGCCGAGCTCGAATTCCCCCTGCCCGGTCTTCACCGTCCCGCCGCCGTTCAGGCAAATCAGCCCGGTCTCGAGGCCCTCGGTGGGGAAGCGAATCGGGGCGTCGCCGCTTCCCAGGATGATGCGCCCGTAGCGCAGGTGCCGCACCGCCGCGGAACTCGGGGCGAGCCACGTCGTGCGGCCTTTCCGGCGGTTGGTGCCGCGCCGGACGCAATCGGACTCTCGGATCGGAAAAATATTGTGTGGAGTGCTCACGGATTTCACGCGCTGAAATGCGCTGTCCGCATTTCGCCCTCAGTCTATGGCCAATCGCCACCCCTGTCAACCGTGAGCGTGCCTGGTGCCCTTGGTGGAGCGGACTCTCAGTCCGCCACGCCCGGACTCATCCCGGCGCTTTCGTGCCTCGCGACGATTCTGCCGTGGGGCAGACCATCGTTCTTTGTGGTCTGCCCCGCACCGAGGCTGCCTTCGTGGGGCCCTGGGACGTGGTTACTTCTTCTTTGCGCCGGCCTGAATGCCTGCCTGTACCTGGTTGATCGCCTGGCTGACCAACTGGATCGCCTTCTCGCGGTGGCCGGCTTTGTCGTCCGCGGCCGCCTGTAACTGGGCCGCGGCGTTATTGAGCGCTTTCAGCGCCGCCTGCATGTGCGGCTGTTGGCCTTCCGCCATGGTTGCCACAGCCAGGCCGGCGGCGCCGGCGGCAATGAGATTCTTCGCGGCCAGCCGCCGCGACATGAGTTGAGATGCCATACTTTCCTCCTGATCTTGCTCTTGATTGAACCAAAGCGTCCCTAAGCATACAGCCAGGTGTCGGAATGGCGCAACACTCTCTTACGGATAGCGGTACTGAAAACCTGTCCCGCACCGGACAGCGATTTCCCAGGACCGGACGGCGCGCCGGCTTTTTGCGCCTTGTCAATAAGCCCCTGCACGCCGAAAAGAGGCGATCCGCGTGCTCCGGCTCCCGCCAAGGAGTCCCACGGATGCCCAAAATGGAACGTACGCATGAAACCGTCAACGGCCTGCCGTCGCTTGAATCCCTGGTCGGCAAGGTGCAAGCCGGTTGGAAACTGGTTGGCCTGGAATGGGAGCGCGAGCCGGCCGAGCCGGCCCCGGATGCTCCCGCCGCCGAACCGCAGGGATGGACCGAAGAGATCCCTTACGGCCTGCGCGTGGCCGACGACTGTTCCCGCCTGGTCGAAAGCCCTCCCGAGCTGGAGATCCTCACCATCGCGCTGGATATGATTTGCGAAGATTGCCCGCTCTCCCGCGTGGCCGACGAACTGAATCTGCGCGGATACCGCACCCGCCAAGGCAGTGACTGGTCCCAGGGAATGCTGTTCAACCTCCTGCCGCGCATGATCCAGGTGAGTCCCAAGCTGTTCAAAAGCGAGCAGTGGATCTCACGCCGCAAGAGGCTGCCGAAGGTGTCGATCGATTAGGCCGCGTCCCGCCGATGCATTCGATCGTCTTAGGGCCAGCTCCGTTAACAAGTCCGGCAACCGCTCCCTCACGGTCGCGGCTCTGACTCGCGCGTTTCCGAGCCGCGACCGTGAGGGAGCGGTTGCCCTCGAATCTGTTACCGAAATCCCGAAACGGTATACTGAGTGACATGGCGCAAGGGTGGTGTGCCACACTTACCCATCGGGTGTAAGCCAACTGCCCCGAGTTGACCACTGACCGCCTGCGTCACAATATACTCATGGACATCAACCGCTTCACCGAGAAGCTCCAGGAAGCCATTCGCACAGCCCAAACCAAGGCGATCCGTAACGGGAACCAGCAGGTGGATGTCGAACACCTCCTCTCGGCTCTGCTGGAACAATCCGGCGGCCTGGCGCCCGCGGTACTCACCAAGGCCGGCGTCGCCGTCGAGGGCATCCAGCCGCGGCTCGAAGCCGAGCTCGACCGCCTGCCCAAAGTTTCCGGAGCTTCCGGGCCGGCCGACCAGATCTACGTCACCGCGCGCCTCAACCGCCTCCTGGCCGACGCCGAAACCGAAGCCAGTAACCTCAAGGACGACTACATTTCCGTCGAACACGTCCTGCTCGCCGCCACCGGCGACCGCGGTCCCGCCGGTAAGCTCCTCCAGGAATTCGGCCTCACCCGCGAACGCCTCATGCAGGCCCTGCGCGACGTACGCGGCAGCCAGCGCGTCACTTCGCAAAACCCCGAGGCCACCTACGAAGCCCTGGAACGCTACGGCCGCGACCTCACCAAAGCCGCTTCCCAGGGCAAGCTCGACCCCGTCATCGGCCGCGACGAAGAGATCCGCCGCGTCATCCAGGTGCTCTCCCGCCGCACCAAAAACAATCCCGTCCTCATCGGCGAGCCCGGCGTGGGCAAGACCGCCATCGTCGAAGGGCTCGCCCTCCGCATCGTTCGCGGCGACGTGCCCGAAGGTCTCAAGAATCGCCGCATCGTCTCCCTCGATATGGGCGCGCTCATCGCCGGCGCCAAATATCGCGGCGAATTCGAGGAACGCCTCAAGGCCGTTTTGAAGGAAGTTCTCGACGCCGCCGGCGACGTCATCTTATTTATAGACGAGCTTCACACCGTGGTAGGCGCCGGCAAGACCGAAGGCTCCATGGACGCCGGCAACCTGCTCAAGCCCATGCTGGCCCGCGGCGAGCTGCACTGCATCGGCGCCACCACCCTCGACGAATACCGCAAGTACATCGAAAAGGATGCCGCCCTGGAGCGCCGCTTCCAGCCCGTGGTGGTCGACCAGCCTTCGGTCGAAGACACCATCTCCATCCTGCGCGGCCTCAAGGAGCGCTACGAAGTGCATCACGGCGTGCGCATCAAGGACGCCGCCCTGGTGGCCGCCGCGGTCCTCAGCAACCGCTACATCGCCGACCGTTTCCTGCCCGACAAGGCCATCGACCTGGTGGACGAATCCGCCGCCCGCCTGCGCACCGAAATCGATTCCATGCCCGCCGAGCTGGATGAAACCCGCCGCCGCGTGATGCAGCTCGAAATCGAGCGCGAAGCTCTCAAGAAGGAAAGCGACGCGGCTTCCCGCGAGCGCCTCGCCAAACTGGAAAAAGAGTTGGCCGATCTCAAGGCCGATTCCGACGCCCTCACCGCCCGCTGGCAGGCCGAAAAAACCGCCGTCGGCAAGCTCCGCCAGTTGCGCGAGCAGGTCGAGCAAACCAAGAAGGACATCGAACAAGCCGAGCGCCAGTACGATTTGAATCGCGCCGCCGAGCTCAAATACGGCACGCTCGTCGCCCTGGAGCGCCAGCTCGCCGAAGCCTCCGCCAGGTTCGATCGGCAGCAGAAGTCCCAGCCCAAGCTCATCAAAGAGGAAGTCGGCGAGGAGGACATCGCCGCCGTGGTCAGCCGCTGGACCGGCGTGCCCGTCACCCGCCTGCTGGAAGGGGAAGTGGAAAAGCTGCTGCACCTGGAAGACGAGCTGCACAAGCGCGTCATCGGCCAGAATGAAGCCGTCACCGCCGTCGCCGAAGCCGTGGTCCGCGCCCGCTCCGGCCTCGCCGATCCCAACCGCCCCATCGGCAGCTTCATTTTCCTCGGCCCCACCGGCGTGGGCAAAACCGAGTTGGCCCGGGCTCTCGCCGAATTCCTCTTCGACGACGAACGCTCCATGATCCGCATCGACATGACCGAATACCAGGAGAAGCACACCGTCGCCCGCCTCTTAGGCGCCCCTCCCGGATATGTCGGCTACGAAGAAGGCGGCCAGTTGACCGAGGCCGTGCGCCGCCGCCCCTACGCCGTCATCCTGTTCGACGAAATCGAAAAGGCCCACGCGGACGTGTTCAACATCATGCTGCAGATCCTCGACGACGGCCGCCTCACCGATGGCCAGGGCCGCACCGTCGATTTCAAGAACACCATCGTCATCATGACCTCGAACCTTCCCACCGAGCGCCTGCGCGACCATTTCCGCCCGGAGTTCCTCAACCGCATCGACGAGATCATCATCTTCCATCGCCTCGACGAGGATCAGCTCAAGCAGATCGTGGAGATCCAGCTTGGCCGGCTGCGCGCCCGTCTGGCCGACCGCCACATCACCCTGGAACTGACCGACGCCGCTCGCACCCTCCTGGTGCGCTCCGGCTACGACCCCGCCTACGGCGCGCGCCCGCTCAAGCGCGCCATTCAGAAGAAGATCGAAACCCCGCTCGGCCGCCTGCTGATCGCCGGCAAAATCCGCGACGGCCAGACGGTCCAGGTTGGCGTCTCCGCCGGTGAGCTGACGTTTACAAGTGGGGCAGACGATCGCCTTTCGTCGTCTGCCACGTCTCGCTAAAACGCGCCTGTTTGCCGGTGGGGCGGACGCCCTCGTCCGAGCGGGTCCCCCTGGACCCGCTCTTCGTCCCGAATGATCAGCCCGTTGCCGCCAGCGATGCGCGACCAGGGGGTCGCGCGCGGACGAGGGCGTCCGCCCCACCAAACCGGCTCTGGCGATTCGCGACCGGAAATTACCTACTTGCCGGCGGTGAGGTCCCGCTTGCCCGGCAGTTGGGTCGAATCCCAGCCGCCACCCAAAGCTTGAATCAGGGCCACGCTGGCCACCATGCGGCGGGTCAGCAGGTTGACCAGGGTCTCCTGGGCGGCCAGCGCGATTCCCTGCGCGGTAATCACGGTGAGGTAGCTGGTGGTGCCGGCCTTGTACTGCGCGGTGGAAACCTCCAAGGCGCGATTGGCGGCTTTCACCGAATCCGCCGCCGTCACCGACTCTTGGGACAGAACGCGCAGCGCGGCCAGCTCGTCTTCCACCTGCGCGAAAGCGTTCAGCACGCTTTGCCGGTAGGCAGCCACGGTGGCATCGTAGGCGGCTTGCGCTCCCGCCACCGCCGCGCGTCTTCGGCCGGCATCGAACAGGGTTTCGGCCAGGCTCGGCCCCACCGCAAAAAACCGGCTGGGGCCGGTAAACCATTTGGCGATGCTCAGCGATTCCAGGCCCAGCGTGCCGCTCAAGCTCAAAGTGGGATAGAAGGCGGCCTGGGTAATGCCGATCTGCTCGTTGGCGGCGGCCATGGTGCGTTCCGCGTTGGCGATGTCGGGCCTGCGTTCGAGCAGCGCCGAAGGTACCGCCACGGGAAACACGGGCGGCGGATTCGTCAGCACCTGCGCTTCGATGGTCACCTCGGCGGGCGGCTTGCCGGTCAGCACCGCGATGGCGTGCTCCAACTGGGCGCGAGCCACCCCCAGATCCTGCATCTGGGCCTGGGTGGCGTAAAGCTGCGCTTCGGCTTGGGCCACGTCCAGGTCCGACGCGATGCCGCCGGCGAAGCGGTTGCGCGTGAGCACGACATATTCCTCGTAGGACTTGGCGGTACGCTCCAGCAGATCCACGTCGCTATCGGTTCCGTGCAGTTGGAAGTAATCCTGCGCCAGCTCGGATTGGTACAGCAGCCGCAGATTCTCGAGCTCGGCCGCGGAGGCCTGAGCCGTGGCCGCGGCGGCCGTCATGCCGCGGCGGATGCTGCCCCATAAATCCGGCTCCCAGGAAGCCGTGAGCGGCAGCGTGTACTGGGTATTCGTGCCTCCGGATACCAGCTCGGATTTGCCGTTGGGTGTGACCGTCTTGGCGATCGTCCCGGTACGCGACTCGGAAATCGACGGGGAAGCGCCGGCCGTCGGAAACAGCGCCGAGCGCGCCGTCAACACCGCCGAACGCGCTTCCCGATACTGCGCTTCGGCCTGCAACAGGTTCTGATTGGAGATGCCGACCTGCTCTTCCATCGCGTTCAGCACCGGGTCGTTATACAGCTCCCACCACTTGCCTTTCAACAGCCCGTCGCTCGGCTGCGCCGGCTGCCAGTCGCCGGCTTCCTTGAATTCGGGCGGCGGTTGTTCCTTGAAGGCCGGCGCCGAGGGCGCGCTCGGAACCTTGTAGGTGGGACCGATTCTGCATGCGCTCAACGCTACCAGGAGGAGCGCCAGGCCCGAGCCCGCTAGCGGGCGGCTCGTCCATCGTTCTCGATTGCCGCGCATCGGTCTAAGCCTCCGACCCCAACGGCGCATCGGAAGGCGCTTTGCGGGCGCGAAACCGCGTCCACCAGTGCTGCAGCCGGTCGAAGTACAAGTACACCACCGGAGTGGTGTAGAGCGTCAGCACCTGGCTGACGGTCAGTCCCCCGATAATGGCGATACCGAGCGGACGGCGCAATTCCGAGCCGGTTCCGGTGCCGAAGGCCAGCGGAACGGCTCCCAGCATGGCGGCCATGGTAGTCATCAGGATGGGCCGGAAGCGCAGCAGGCACGCTTCGAAAATGGCGTCGTGCGAGTTCTTACCGTCGATGCGCTCGGCCTGCAGCGCAAAATCGACCATCAGAATGGCGTTTTTCTTCACGAGTCCAATCAGCAGAATGATTCCGATCACGGCGATCACGCTCAGATCGGTCTTGGTGATCATCAGCGCCAGCAGCGCGCCCACGCCGGCCGAAGGCAGGGTCGAGAGAATCGTGATGGGATGGATGTAGCTTTCATAGAGGATGCCCAGCACCAGGTAGACCGCCGTCAGCGCCGCCGCGATCAGAATCGGCTCGTTGCCCAGCGATTGCTGGTAGGCCTGAGCGGTACCGGCGAACATGGTCTGGATGGTGGGCGGGAGACCCACCTTGCGCGCGGACGCGGTGATCGCGTCCACCGCGTCGCCCAGCGCCACGCCCGGCTGCAGGTTGAACGAAATGGTCACGGCCGGAAACAAACCCTGGTGGTTGACCGAAAGCGGAGCCGTGTCCGGAGCGAAATGCGCGAATGCGCTGAGCGGCACCTGGAGATGGGGATTGCCGGGGCTGGCGACGTAGATATCCCGGAGAACCAGCGGATTCTGCCAGTACTGGGGCGCCACCTCCGCCACCACGTGGTATTGATTCAAGGCGGTAAACATGATCGACACCTGGCGCTGCCCGAAGGCGTCGTAGAGCACGTTGTCGATCAGTTGCGCCGAGAGGCCGAAGCGGCCGGCGCTGGCGCGGTCGTAAGTCACCATGGTCTGCAACCCCCTGGTCTGCTGATCGCTGTTGACGTCGGCGATGAGGGGGATGGCGCGCAGTTCCTCGTACATCTGCGGCGCGTAAACATTCAGATCGTCGAGATTGTCGCCGCGCATGGTGAACTGGTACTGCGCCGCGCTGTTGCGGCCGCCCACGCGGATGTCCTGGTTGGCCTGCATGTACAGCGTGGCGCCGGGCACGCGCGCCAGTTTGGGGCGCAGACGGGCAATCACCAGGTCGGCGCTGATGTTGCGCTCGGCCGGCGGCTTGAGCGATATGAACATATTGGCGTTGTTGGAAGCCCCGCCGCGCCCGCCCTGCCCTCCGGTGAAGCCGTTCACCGCGGCTACGGCCGGATCGGCGGCGACGATATTCACGATGCGCCGCAGCATCCCGTCCATGGCCTGGAACGACGTATCCTGATCGGCGATAATCTGCCCCGACAGGCGCCCGTTGTCCTGCTGCGGAAAGAATCCCTTGGGCACTTTGATGAACAAATCCACGTTGAGCGCAATGGTCGCCAGCAAGACCATCAGCGTGATAAATGGATGGCGTAAGACGCCGGACAACGTCTTGCCGTACAGGCCCACCACGGAATTGAAGCCCCGTTCCGAGATACGGTAGAGCCACCCGTGCGTCGTTTGCTCCTTCAACATGTGGGCGCACATCATGGGCGTCGCCGTCAGCGAGACGACCATGGACATGAGGATGGCGACCGAGAGCGTAACCGAAAATTCGCGGAAAAGCCGGCCCACGATGCCGCCCATCAGCAGCAGCGGAATGAAGACGGCCGTCAGCGAGATGCTCATGGTCAGCACCGTGAACCCGATTTCCGAGGCTCCCTTCAACGCCGCCGGGAATGGCTTGTATCCCTGCTCCAGGTAACGGGTGATGTTCTCGATCACCACGATGGCATCGTCCACCACGAAACCGGTGGAGATGGTGAGCGCCATCAGCGACAGATTGTCCAGGCTGAAGTCCAGCAGGTACATGACGCCGAAGGTGCCCACCAGCGATACGGGCACCGCGATGCCGGGGATAAAGGTTGTGCGGCCACTGCGCAGAAAAAAGAAAACCACCAGAATTACCAGGACGACCGAAATCGCCAGCGAGCGCTCCACATCGTGCACCGAGGCGCGAATGGTCACGGTCTGGTCCATGGCGATGGTCATGTCGATGGCTTGCGGGATGGCGGCTTTGAGCTGCGGCAGGGTGGCGCGGAGACGGTCCACGGTATCGATGATATTGGCGCCGGGCTGGCGGAAGATGACCAGCAGCACCGAGGGCTTGCCGTTCAGATAGCCGGCGTTGCGCAGGTCCTCCACCGAATCCACCGCTTCGCCCACGTCGGAAACCGTGACCGCGGTACCGTTGTGGTATGCCAGGATCAGCGATTTGTAATCGGCGGCGCGGAAAATCTGATCGTTGGCGCCCACCTCCCACATCTGGTGGCCGTCGCTGAAATGTCCCTTCGGCGTATTGGCGTTGGCCGTGCTCAAAATGGTGCGGACGTTCTCCAGGCTGACGCCGTATTTGAACAGGGACTCGGGATTCAGTTCGATGCGCACGCCCGGCAGGGCGCTGCCTCCCACCCCTACCTGGCCCACGCCGGAGACCTGGGCGAGCTTCTGCGCCATGATGGTGGAGGCGGCGTCGTACATGGCGCCCTTGCTCAGCACGCTCGAGGTGAGCGCGATCATGAAAATCGGGGAATCGGCCGGATTCACCTTGCGATAAGTGGGATTGCTCGGAAGGTTGGTCGGCAAATAGCCGCGGGCGGCGGCGATGGCGGCCTGCACGTCGCGGGCGGCGGCGTCGATGTTGCGGTTGAGATCGAATTGGAGGGTGATGCTGGTCGAACCCAGGGTGCTCGACGAAGTCATCTCCGTCACCGCCGCAATCCGGCCGAACTGGCGCTCGAGCGGTGTAGCCACGCTCGACGCCATGGTTTCGGGACTGGCCCCGGGAAGCGCGGCGCCTACCGAGATGGTGGGAAAATCCACCTGCGGCAGCGGCGACACCGGCAGAAAACGAAACGCGACCGACCCGGCCAAGCCGATGGCGACGACCATCAGGGTAGTGGCCACGGGACGCCGGATGAAGGGTTCGGCAATGTTCATGCCCTAGTGCGCGGGCTCCATGCCCGGCCCCCCTTCTTCGGATGCCGCCGGCTTACCCGATAAGCGCCGCGCCAGGCGGTCGAACCAGAGATAGATCACCGGGGTAGTGAACAGCGTCAGCGCCTGGCTGAAGATCAGGCCGCCGACGATGGTGATGCCCAGCGGCCGCCGCAGTTCCGAGCCGGTGCCCGTACCGAGCGCCAGCGGTACGCCGCCCAGCAGGCAGGCCATCGTGGTCATCAGGATGGGACGAAAACGCAGCAGGCAGGCCTGGTAGATGGCATCGAGCGGCCGCATTCCCTCCTTGCGTTCCGCGTCCAGGGCGAAATCGATCATCATGATGGCGTTCTTCTGAACGATACCGATCAGCAGGACAATGCCGATCAGGGCGATCACGCTGAAATCGGCGTGGCAGATGTTCAGCGCCAGCAGCGCCCCCACCCCGGCCGAAGGCAGCGTCGACAGAATCGTGATGGGATGAATGTAGCTTTCATACAGCACCCCCAGCACGATGTAAACCGTGATCAACGCCGCCAGAATCAGCACCGGCTCGTTGGCCAGCGAGGCCCGAAACGCCTGGGCGGTGCCCTGGAACGCGGCCTGGATGCTGGCCGGCATGTTGAGGTCGGCTTTCACCTTGTTGACGGCGTCCACCGCGTCGCCGAGCGAAGCGTTGGGCGCCAGGTTGAACGACAGCGTGACCACCGGGAACTGCCCCTGGTGGTTGACCGTAATTGGAACGGTGGTCTGTTCCACGCGGCTGAAGGCGCTCAATGGCACCTGGCCGCCATTGGGGAAAGCGGATGCGGACGCGATGGCGGCGCCGCCGAAAACGGCGGTAGAGGCCGCGCTCGAAGCCGCCGCCGCGGCCGTGCTCGAAGCCGCCGTGGGCGCCACGCTCGAAGCCCCTCCCACGGCGCTGGTGCTGGAACTCCCGCCCGCCACCAGTCCGGTGCTGCCCGATGGGTAACCCGTCCCCGTCCGGATGAACAGGTTCCGCAGATCCAGCGGGTTTCTCTCAAACTGCGGGTCCACCTCCAGCACCACGTGATACTGGTTCAACTGGGTGAACATGGTGGACACTTCCCGCTGTCCATAGGCATCGTACAAGGTCTGGTCGATGCTGGCCGCGGTGATGCCCAGCCGCGCGGCGGTGTCGCGGTCGTATACCAGCCTGGCCCGCAGACCCGATACCTGCTGGTCGCTGGCCAGGTCGCGCAGTTGCGGTAACTGCTTCAAACGGTCGAGCATGCGCGGCGCATAGGTGTTCAGTTCCTCCGCGCTGGGATCTTCCAGTGTGTACTGGAACTGCGTGCGGCTCACCCGGTCGTCCACGGTAATGTCCTGCACCGGTTGCATGAACAAGGTGATGCCGGCGATTTCGGCGATCTCCGGCTGCAGCCGGCGGATCACGTCGCTGGCGCCGGTCTTGCGCACCTCCAGCGGTTTCAGGTTGATTAGAATCCGGCCGCTGTTGAGGGTGGTATTGGTGCCGTCGATGCCGATGAACGAGGACAGGTTGTCCACCGCCGGGTCCCTCAGAATGACGGCCGCCAGCGATTGCTGCAAACGCGACATCTCGCTGAACGACACCGTCTGCGCCGCTTCGGAGACTCCCTGGATCACACCCGTATCCTGGATGGGGAAGAATCCTTTGGGAATGAACCAGAACTGCACCCCGGTCAGCACCAGCGTACCGATCGCCACCAGCAGGGTGGTGGTGCGGAAGCGCAGCACAAAACGGAGGATGGTGCCGTACTGGGCGATAATCCAGTCGAAGGCGTGTTCGGAGACGCGGTAAAAACGGGTCTGCGCGGCTTCCGGCCGGTGCTTCAGCAGCTTCGAGCACATCATCGGCGTCAGCGTCAGCGATACCACCGCCGAAACCAGTATGGTGACGCTCAGCGTGACCGCGAATTCCCGGAACAGCCGCCCCACGATATCGCCCATGAACAGCAGCGGAATCATTACGGCAATCAGCGATATGGTGAGCGAAACGATGGTAAAGCCGATCTGTCCCGACCCCTTCAGCGCCGCCTCCAGCGGGCTCTCGCCTTCCTCAATGTAGCGGGTGATGTTCTCGATCATCACGATGGCGTCGTCCACCACGAACCCGGTGGAAATGGTCAGCGCCATCAAGGTGAGGTTATTCAGGCTGTAGCCCAGCAGGTACATCACCCCGAACGTGCCGATCAGCGATAACGGCACGGCGATGGAAGGGATGACGGTGGCGGCCAGGTTGCGCAGAAACAGGAAAATCACCATCACCACCAGCCCCACCGTCAGCATCAGTTCGAACTGCACGTCGTCCACCGATGCCCGGATGGTATTGGTGCGGTCGGTCAGAATCTGCACCTTCACCGATTGGGGAAGCGTATTGGTGAGCTGCGGCAGGAGCGCCTTGATGCGGTCCACCACGGCGATGATGTTGGCTCCCGGCTGCCGCTGGATATTCACGATGACGGCCGGAATCCTGTCCATCCACGCGGCCTGCCGGACATTCTCGGCATCGTCGATCACATTGGCCACGTCGGTCAGCTTGACCGGGGCGCCATTGCGGTAGGCGATCACCAGCGGCGCATAATCGGCGCTCGAGAGCAACTGGTCGTTGGCGCCGATCTGGTAAGACTGGTGCGCCCCGTCGAAGTTGCCTTTGGCCAGGTTGACGTTGGCGGCGATGATGCCGCTGCGCAGATCCTCCAGGTTGAGGCCGTAGGAAGCCATCACGGTGGGGTTGGCCTGAATCCGTACGGCCGGCTTCTGGCCGCCGCTGATGCTCACCAGGCCAACCCCCGGCAACTGGGAAATCTTCGGCGTCAGCCGCGTATCCGCCAGGTCTTCCACCTTCGACAGCGGGATGGCGGTGGAGGTGAGCGCCAGGGTCAGAATCGGCGTATCGGCGGGATTGATCTTGGCGTAAATGGGAGGGGTGGGAAGGTCGGTCGGCAGGTAGGTGCCGGAGGCGTTGATCGATTGCTGCACCTCCTGCTCGGCTACGTCGATACTGAGGCTGAGATTGAACTGAAGGGTGATGACCGAAGCGCCGTCGGAACTGGTCGACGTCATCTGCTGCAGGCCGGGCACCTGCCCGAACTGCCGTTCCAAGGGCGCGGTCACCGAAGTTGCCATCACGTCCGGGCTGGCCCCCGGATAGAAAGTCGTCACCTGGATGGTGGGATAATCCACCTCCGGCAAGGCGGATACCGGCAATTGTGTATACCCGACCGCCCCGGCGAGCACGATGCCCACCATCAGCAGAGAAGTCGCAACCGGCCGGAGGATGAAAGTCCGCGAGGGACTCACTTCCCCTTTCCTCCCGATTTCCTGGAGCCCTTCCCGCCTCCCGAGCCGGTGGCCGGGCTCTGGTCTCCCCACTGCGACACTACCTTGGCGCCTTCCACCAGCTTATCCACGCCGGTCATGACCACCCCGTCGCCCGCCTCCAGCCCGCTGGTGACCTCGGTCAGGTCGCCCTCCGCCGTTCCGGTATTGATATCCCGAACCGTAACCGTGGAGTCCGGCTTCAACAGCCAGACGTAGGTTTCGTTGGTGTTGCGCTGCACCGCCGCGTTATTGATCAGCGTCACGCCGGTTTTTTCCTGCACCAGCATGTGGGCGTTGACGAACTGATTGGGAAAAAGCTGGTAGTCGGCGTTATCGAAATTGGCGCGCAACCGCAAGGTGCCGGTGGTCTGGTCGATCTCGTTATCGATGGTGGCCAGGTAGCCGGCGGCGATCTTGCGCTGATCGGCGCGGTCCCATGCCTCCACCACCAGCTTCTGGCCGGCCCTCCAACGCGACAGCACCGCCGGAAGCTGGTCCTCCGCCACGGGGAAGATCACGCTGATCGGCTGCAGTTGGGTGATCACAATCATGCCGGTGGTGTCGGCGGCGTGCACGATATTGCCGGGATCCACCAGGCGCAACCCCACCTGCCCGCTAAACGGCGCGGTGATGTGGCAATAGACCAGGTTGAGCTTGGCCATGTCGATGGCTCCCTGGTCCGCCTTCACCACGCCTTCCTCTTGCGTCACCAGAGCCTTCTGCGTGGCAAGCTGCTGTTCCGGTATGGCGTTCTGCTTCAGTAGCGTCTCGTAGCGCGCCTGATCCACCCTGGCGTTATCGAGCAGCGCCTGGTCGCGTGTCAGGTTGCCCTCGGCCTGTTCGAGCGACACCGCGTAAGGGCGCGGGTCGATTTCGATGAGTGGATCGTCTTTCTTGACGATATCGCCCTCTTTGTAGTTCACGCTCATCAACTGGCCGTCGACCCGGCTCTTCACGGTCACGGTGTAGATCGGAGTCACCGATGCCAGCCCGGTCACGTAGACGCCGATATTGCCTCGGGTAGCGTGGATCGAAACTACCGGCGGAATGCCGCCCTTCTTGGCGCTGGACGGCCCCGGCTGCCCGGTCCCATTGGCGGCGCCCGAGCCCCTCGGCCAAAGGTAATACGCCGCAACCCCGGCAACCAACAGCACAATCAGCCACCACACCCAGGCGGAACTCTTCTTCTTGACCTTGGCCGGAGGGTGCGCCTCCAGCGCTGCCGGACGCGCGACGGTTTCCTGCGTGGACGGACGAGAATACTCGCTCATGATTTCTTTTCAATTACTCCCGGCCAACCCTGCCCCGTTCAACACACACGGATGGCGCGAGAGCTTCGATGAGGTTCATTCTATCCAAATGGGCGACGCGGAGCGCGCTGCCGTTACGCTGCAGTTCACAAACATTTCGAGCTATTCATTAAAGGCTCGGAAGGGCTATTGCAATTTAATCCAAAGCGGCCCCTCACTGCAGCGTATAGCTGGCGCTGGTGGGTGACGGGTGCTCGATCACCAGGGTAACATTGCTCCGCTTCAATGCGGTCAGGCGATCGGCGGGAAGCGGCGTGTTCTGCTCGATTTCGAGGCGCGTGCCGGTAAGCCGTACCCGCCTGCGCCAGCCCTTGCCGGTAAACTCCAGCCCGTCGCCGTCGATCTTGACCTCGACCGCGCCCGCGCCGGCAAACGCGCCCGCGAGCGGCAGGAAATTCTCGTCGTTGTCCTTGCTCGAGAATTCCATCCAGCGGCCACCGTCGGCGCTGGAAAAGATGGCGCGCGCCTTTTGCGATTCGAGGATCCATTCGGGGCTCCCGTCGGAATCGAGGTCGGCGGTCCAGGCGACGGTACGGCCGCGTGGAATCAGCAGCGCCCGCAGGGTGAGCTCCGCCGTTCCCGCCCCGGCCGCGGCCAGCCGCCACTCCCGCAATCCGGCGCCGTCCGCTTCGCCGAACACGCGCAAGGAAATGTGCCTCTCGGCGGTCGCGCCGATGCTGATTTCAGTCGACGCCGGAAGGAACTCTAGCCGGTCGCCCGCCGCCGTCAGGCGAAAGGTCTGAATGGCCGGCCAGTTGTTGCGAACCACGATATCCAGGTCCGTACCCGCCCGCGGTTCCACCGGCACTACCGGCGGGTCGGTCTCGAGACGGCCGTTGGGTCCGAAATGCAGATCGACGGCCTGCGCCGCGCGCAGCGAAACCGGCCGGAACAGTTGCAGCCGCGCCCGGCCCAGCAGCAACCCATCGGCTTCGAGGCCCAGGCTGGCGAAATCGCCGTGCGCCGCGTCGGCGGGCACCGTCACCCGGTAATGGATTTCCGGCAACTCGGTGGCCGCGCCCGGGTGCGGCTCCCGCGTGGCCTGGTAGCCGTCGGGGAGGCGCAAACGCGAACGCGACGCCAGCTCGGGCGAAGTGTAACTGGTGGCCACCGGGTTGGCCTGCCCGATCACCAGACGATGGAGGTCGTCGAAGAACGCCGCGGTTTCCGGCGCCTCGATCGCCAGGCCTACCCGTACCCGATAGTCGGGCGCGCGGCCGGCGGGTATGGTGAGCGGCACCCGCTGAGTTTTCTCGTCCCAATCGAAGTCGACCTCGTTACCCCCCGCCAGGTAGGGACCCACCGGCTCCCGGTCCAGTTGCAGCAGGGCCTGGCCGGCGACCGGCGCCGCGAACTCCATCGCCAGTATCCCGTTCTCGTATTCCACCGCAAGCAATTCCGCGGTGGCGTAGACGATGCGCGCGTTGGGAGAAAAATTGGAGCACTCGCGGCACAGGCCGCTACCAGCCAGCGAGACGCTCACCGGCAGCCAGAGAGACTCACCGGGCGGCACGGTCACCCGCGGGATGGTGAGCGCGTGTTTCCCCGCCGGGTCCCACGCCCGCAGATCGTCGTGAAAGGCGTCCAGCCCCGGATTGGTCGCAATCACCGCCGAAGCGCCCGGCGAGGATAACTGCGCGGCGGCCAGCGGATCGGCCGGCTTACCGGTAGCCAGCCGTGGCGGCGCCGCCGGGTCGAGCTGCGCCAATAGCGGCGCCCAGTTTCGCAGCAGGGCGGCATCGCGCTCGATTCCGCGCACCGCCGGCGTCTCGCTGCCCTCCAGATTCACCGCACCCGGACGCAGCACCGCGCCGGGCTCCGGCCCCCATCCGGCCGGATACAAGCCTTCCTCCACGTCCCGCCACAGCACCACCCCCCGCGCGGTCGCCAGAGCCGCCCGCGACCGGGTGAAGGCGTTCGGGTCCATCGCCGATAGTGTTGTGACCGGCGCCGGAGGGGCCGCGCCGCCGAGCCCCAATTCGGCGCCTTCCAGAAAGACGATCGGGCCGCTGTGCGCCGCCATCTGCAGTTCGAGCAGTTCCCTCAACCGCTTGATCCACTCCCGGCGTGCCGCGGCCGAGGCGTTGACCGGCGCGCCGCCGCGCGGCCAGTCCGGCACCGTGCCGAGCGGCCGGACCCACGCTTCCAGGCCCAAACGATGCAGCAGCCGGAGCAGCCCTGCCAGGTCGCGGCGCGGGCTGGTCCGCCCGGCGAAATCGTAGTCGCCCGCCGCCACCTCGTGCCAGTTCCAGGGCACCGGGAATTCCACCATGCGCACGCCCGCATTTTTCAGCCACACCAGCTCGCGCTCCCAGTGCGCCCGCGGACAGAGATAATAAGGAAACTCGACGGCCAGGGCGCATGGAGGCGCCGGCGGATTCCGCGCCGGGGTCGAGAATGGCGCCCCCAGCGCCGCCAACACCGCCGCCAGAAACAGCCGCCGCATCAGAACGTCTTCGCCTTTCGCAGCCGGTAATCTTCCACCAGCGGCATGCGGATTACGGTGCACATTTCAAACAGACGCGACCGCGCGCGCGCGCCGATGCGGTCGCCGAGTGTGGTGCGATACTCGGTCCCCAACGCGGTCTTCTGCATGGCGCCCGCGCCCGCCTGCGGATCGGGCAGGTTGGTGGTGGCAATCAGCGGTTTGCGATGATTGCAGCGATGGGTAATGATGGCGGTGATGGTGTCCTCCACCCAGTCCGTCACCCGATGCGCCCCCAGGTCGTCCAGCAGCAGCACTTCCGCGTCCAGAGCCGTGCGGTACGCCTCCTTATTAGCCGAGTTGGAGCTTGCGTCGTAGCCCGAGCGAATCTGGTCCAGCAGCCCCTGGTAATCGCAGAACAGGCCTTGGTGGCCCTTTTCCAATATCTTGCGCAGCACCGACACCGCCAGGTGCGTTTTGCCGCTGCCCGGCTCGCCGATAAACAGCAGCCCGGGACGCGACTGGTTGGGAAACTCCCGCACGAAATTGGAGGCCGCCAGCAGCGAGGTTTGCAGCTCGCGCCGCGCCATGGGGTTGTCGGGCCCGGGCAACACGAAGGTGTCGAACGAGACGCTGCGATAGAGGGGTGGAATCTGCGCCCGGTCTTCCAGCTTTTCCGCTCTACCCTCCGCGAAACACTCGCATCGTTCGGCGCCCGATACGCCGCCGCGCTCCGTCACGATCCAACCGGCGCCGCCGCACTTGGGACAAACCGCTTCGCCCGCCATCGCTTTCATTATAGGAGCTTCGCCCTTCCCCCATCCCGGCAACCGCTCCTTAGCGGTCGCGGCTCGGTAGTCGACTGCAAACACGCGGTGCCCGTTACCGAGCCGCGACCGCCAGGGAGCGGTTGCCACGCCAAACCGCGAAATCCCCAGATCAAACTCCATGAGCTTCGCCGCGCCCCGAATTCAAATCCCGTAAAACCGCTCCGCCGCTCCTCCCAGCAGCCACTCGCGCGTTTCCATCGATTGCGGGCCGATGGCTTGGGTGAAGGCGGCCAGGGCTTGCTTCCAGACGTTATCCGGCAGGGTGCGCGGCCAATCGCTGCCGAACATGACCCGCTCGCGGCCGAACGCCGCCAGCGCATGTTGCACCCACGGACGAAAGCGGGCCGCGCTCCACGGCTTCGGTCCGTGCGTGATCAGGCCGCTTGCTTTGACTGCGAATCGCGGGTTGCGCGCGGCCTCTTCGATGGCGCGCTCCCAATCCGGGCACTCCTCCGGCAGGCCAAGATGGACGATCGCGACGCGCAGAGAGGGCACCTTTTGTCCCAGCTCGATGGCCGCGGGCAAGTCCTCCAACTCCACCGGCAGCCCCCACTCCGCCATCTGTTCGAAGACGCTCACCGGCCAGTCCGGCATCGCCACCGCCCCGCGCAACTTCGAGTGTGCGCGCCAGGCCCGAATTTCTTCCCACCCGCCCCACGCGACCACGCCGCGGATGAAGTCGTAGCGCGTGGCCGCTTCGAGCAGTTGCGCCGTATCCCGCCCGCTGAAGGCCACCGCGATGGAGCCGTCGAAGCGGTTGCGCTTTAGAATCGCCTCAAGATGCTCCGGCGTATGTTCGGGGGTGAAGTGCTGATGAGCGTCCAGCCGCAATCAGAAAGTGAAGGCCAGGCCGCCGCGGAAACTGCGCGGATTGTCCACCAGCAGCACGTGCTGTCCGCCGCTCATCATGAGGGGCAGATAGCCTTGCGCCAGCAGGTTGCGGAGGTCCGCAATGGCCTCGACGCGCCCATGGAAGCCGGGTAGCGGTTGGCGAATTTCCACGTTGAAGCCCGGCAGAGTGCGGTACGCCAGCATGCTATACAGGTTGCCGGCCATCACCCAACGCTCGTCGCCGCTCCATTGATAGCTGGCGATCAGGCGCGTGCCGGCACGCGGCAGGATCGCCGCGAGGCGTGCCGTGGCGGCGTGGCGCCGGCCGCTGCGAATCATGGATCGGAGCTCATCCGGGTCGTTGCTGTCGAGCGCGCGATTAGCCGCCGTGAGCCCGCCGTCGGCGCCGTAAATAGCCGTGGCGCTCAAATGGCCGCCCAGGTCCTGGGTGGCAGCCAGGTCGTAACCGCTGATGGCAAAATTGCCGGCATTGAGTACGGAGTTGTTGGTGAACAACTCCGGCAGCACATCGGCCTGGCCGCTGAACGCGCCCGACGGATCCACCATGCTAATGGCGGCATCGCTCACTACCTGCCGGTACGCCGAAGCGCGAATCCGGCGCGAGCCCATGCGCCGCCGGTAGGCGACCTCGTATTCTTCGCCGCGCTGCACCCTGGCGTGGCCGTTCACCTCCGATAGGCGCGGGAACATGGCGAGCGAATCGATGTCGCGTTCCAGGTCGGCCGATCCGATCGATGCCGTGTCCGCCTCCCCGCGGCCGTCGAGCGGCGGCGCGGCGTTGCCGGAGCTGAACGCTGCCTCGAAATCGGAATTGTGGTCGATGGCGTAGCGGATTTGCACGTAGGGGCTGTAATAAGTGGCGTTGCCGAGGAAAGAAATCGAATCGACGCCGCTGCCGTAGGCCAGCGTTACCGCGTCGGTAATCGCGATGCTGTCGTGAATCTGGCCGGAAACGGTTCGCAGCATCGGCACCGACGATTCCGGAACCGCGGTGGTGCGGCCCGGTATGTACAACTCCCGCAGCGTCAGCGTCACCTCCGGCTGCCCGCCGCCCAGCTCGCGGCTGTAGCTGGCCCGCAGCGCAGTGGCCGGAATGCCGGTCTGCGAGCCGTATCCGAGGTTGCCGCTCACCTGAATGGAACTGGTTTCGCTCAATATGGTGGAAAGCGCGAAGGCGGTGCCGAGGTCGGCCTGGTCGCCTACGCCGGCCAGCAGACCGCTGTCGCCGGCCGAAAGCCGGACCACGCCCCGCGTTTCGGAGACGACTTCAGCGGTGGAACGGGGCGATTGCGAAGGCGCCGGACTGTCGGTGAATCGCGTAATGGGACGGGCATCGGAGGCGGTACGCAGCACCCATTTCCAGTCTTCACTCATCACGTTGCCGTTTTCGAGCGGCGGATAAGCCAATTGAATCGAGCTGAAGACCGTGCTCAAGCTGACGTTAAGCAGGCTGCGCATACCCGGCTGAACCAGCAGATTGCGCCGCACGGCGGGCTCGAAAGTAGCCAGGGTGACGCGCACCGAGTACAGCGCCGGCGCCAGACCGGTCAGCTCAAAACGCCCATATTCGTTGGTCCGCACTCGTCCGATAGGACGCTGCTGCGGATTCAGAAGGGTGACGCTGGCGCCCATTTGCGGGATCCCGTACGTATCCCGCACCACGCCCGCAATCGTACCTGAGAAATCGATCAGATCGTCCGCACGGGAAACCAGAGCGAACGGCGCACAAACCAACCCTGCCAGGAGGATCGTAACCGGTTTGTGCGATCTCAAATTCAGCACAATCTCAACTTCAAAAAACCCACCGTTGGGTCAGGAGATCTCCCGACCCAACCATCCCTAGTTTACAGTAAACTGGGCGGACGGTGTAAGCACCTGGTTGCGGTTTTTGTCGGTGATCCGCAACCGCAACGTGTACTGGCCCGGCTGTAGCGTAGCCAGCGGCAGGAGCTTTTCGATAGTCATTTGCTGCGAGGAAGCGTCCGGCACCTGGGAAAAATCCTCGCTGAAGTCGAACAGCTTTTCGTTGGACCCGGAGCGCACCAGTTCATAATTCACCTGGCCGACCGGTTTGTGAGTGTTCTGATCCTGGCCCAGGTTGTAAACCTTCAGGTAGATACCCATCTTCTCGTCGTGCTTGAAGGTGTCGTCCATGCGCGGGCGCACCTTGGTATCGCCGATGACGAACATGCCGGTGCCGATGCTCTTCATGTCCACCCGCGACATCAAATCCGCCAAAATGATGCTGCTGGTGCTGGCCTTATCCGCGTCCAGGCGCGGCACCGTGATGGCGGATTCGTAATTGGCCACGTTGCCCGCGACGACGTCTTTGGCAACGATGTTCAGACGGTACGTTCCGGGGACTAAGGGAAGCGTTTTCTGGTAGATACGTTTCTGCAGCGCGTATTGGTCGAGGAATTCCTTGGGGCTGTCGACGGTGACCGTCTCCTCGAAGGTGGAAACCACGCGCCGCGTCAAAGTGCTGATCCGGCCGAAGATATTGACGGTGGCGCGCTGCATGCCTTCCTTGGAGGTGAATTGCAGGTCCTTATTGGCGAACTGCACCGTGACGTGGGTCATCACCGTGGCGTCCGTAACCGGGAAATAATCCAGGCGCACCTTCATGGGCAGAATATTATAGGTAATCTTCGAGGTGATTTCGGCTTCCAGATCCTTGAATTTCACTTGCGGCGCCCCCTGGAGTTTGGTGAACTGTTCCAGGCGGGTGAACTCGTTCATGCTCTCCGGCGTGCCGCCGAAAGCCTGGCCCAGGTGGGTGCCGTCGGTGTTGTTGAAACGCTGGGTCTTACTCGACAGCCCCAACTGCTCCATCATGGTCAAACCGGCGCCGGGAACGTAGAGCAGGGCGTCCTTTTCCGACGGGTCCATGGTCATGTGGAACTCGCCGGACATGGTCGGGTCGACAAATTCGATGATGATGTTGCTGCCGACGCCTTCAATGTAGCGATAGCGCCATTGCTGGAAGGGATAAGTGGACGTCTCGCCGCCGCCCTCTTCCGGAGGCCGCTCGTAGAACCCGCCCGAGGAATGGTCTTCGATTTCGTCCGGCGGCCCGTAGGTAATATAGATGCGGCCGCGGTCGGTCTTCCAGCCGGGAATACCGGAGGCGTAGTTGTCGTTGGCGTAGGCGATGCGGCGGTAGTGCTCTTCCTTGAACTCGTTTTCGATGGTATCCGGGGTGGGGTCGCGGCGCAGCCAGAAATTCTCGATGAACTGTTCGCGCTGGTCGTCGGACTGCAGTTGTTTGAACGCCGCCCGTTCCTCGTCGGTGATGATGTAAGAGACGTCTTCGTTCAGCCACTTACGGTACGGCGTCTCCAGCTCGCCTTTCAGCCTTTCGGCTCGCTTTTTCTTCTCGCGCTCGGAAATGGGCTTGGCGATGGTCTCGCTGCTGCCGGGAGGCAAGCCCAGGGTCTTGCCCTTCTTCTTCGGCAGGCCGGAATCGGGCGGCTGGGACTGGTCGGCCGGCGTCGATTGATCGGCCGGCTGCGCTTGCGGACTGGACGGCGTTGGCTGGCTTTGCTGGGCAATCACGAGGCCCAGGAGTAAGGACGTAGAAAGGCACGCAATGGAGAGGCGAGTAGCGTTCATACAGCACCGCTTCCTGTGAACAGGCTCGTTCGGTAGTAACTTATTTTAGAACCTTAAGTTTGTCAGGGTCAATCCCGTGAACGCCGGGCTACAGCGTGCGACCGGGATACGGCTCTTTCGGCCTGGCGGGCAAAGTGCACAAAGATGCACAACGGAAGCTCCTAAGTTGTTGATTCCTAATAGGCGAATCAGCCGCGAGCTGTTGTGCATACGCACCAGTCAAGGACCGCTTGCTTTGGTCGCGGTTCGGTTGGGTGCACAAGAATGCACAACGCCGGATGCATAACGCCGGATTGCTACTTGGTTGCCAACCGATTACACTGGCGGGTCCGGCAATCTTTCGGACGACGATTATGGCCAACGATGCTGACCCGGTTTCCGCCGATACCCGATTCTTCGGGCATCCTCGCGGCCTTGCCACCTTATTTTTCACCGAGATGTGGGAGCGCTTCAGCTATTACGGCATGCGCGCCATCCTCATCCTATTTATGACTGACCAGATCGCCAAGGGCGGGCTGGGCTTCAACGATGCCAAGGCCGGGTCGGTCTACGGTCTCTATACCGCCATGGTGTACCTGATGTGCCTGGGCGGGGGATGGGTGGCCGACCGCATCACCGGGCAGCGGCGGGCAGTGCTGGCGGGCGGCCTTTTCATCGTGGCGGGCGAGTTTTGCCTGGTGGCGCCGGGCCTGGCGTTCTTTTACGGCGGCCTGGTGTTGCTGATCTTCGGGACAGGCCTGCTGAAGGGCAACGTCAGCACCATCGTCGGGCAGCTTTACCGCAAAGGCGACCCGCGGCGTGACTCGGGTTTTTCGATCTTCTACATGGGGATCAACCTCGGCGCCCTGATCGCGCCGATCCTCTGCAGCTATGTGGGGGAAAAGATCAACTGGCGGCTGGGCTTCGGCGTGGCCGGCATCGGCATGCTGGTGGGGCTCGTTCAGTACGTTTTGAGCGGAAAGTACCTGGGCGATGCGGGGCTGCGGCCAGCGGGCACCGGTGACGTGGACCTCGACCGGAGCCAGCGGCAGAACGCCATTCGCGGGGTCGGGATCGGGCTGGGCGTCTGCGCGTTGCTGGCGGTGCTGGCGGCGACGGGCGCCATCAGCTTGAGCGTCACCGCGATTTCCGACGGCCTGGGCTGGGGGCTGCTGGCGATTGCGGCGGCGGTGTTCGGCTGGATGATTTTTTCGCATGGATGGACTCTCGAAGAGCGCAAACGCTCGGCGGCGATTCTGGTGCTGTTCATCGCCTCGGCGCTATTCTGGGCCTCATTCGAGCAGGCCGGCAGCTCGCTCAACCTGTTTGCCGAGCGCAGCACCGACCGCATGGTGCTGGGCTGGGAATTTCCGGCCGGCTGGTTCCAGTTCGTGCAGCCGATCTTCGTGGTGGTGCTGGCGCCCGTATTCGCCTGGCTGTGGCTGGCGCTGAACCGGCGCAAAACCGAACCCTCCAGCCCGGCCAAATTCGCCATCGGCCTGGTTTGGGCGGGCCTGGCATTCGCCATTCTGGTGCCAGCCTCGAAAATGGCCGTGGGCGGCGCGCAGGTGGCCATCTGGTGGCTTACAGGAACCTATTTCCTGCAGACTTTGGGCGAGCTGTGTCTGAGCCCGGTTGGCCTGAGCGCCATGACCAAACTGGCGCCCGAGCGGGCCGGTGGTTTTGTGATGGGGATCTGGTTCCTCTCCACCAGCATCGGCAACTGGCTGGCCGGAAAAGCCGGCTCGCTGTACAGTTCCATGCCGCTGCCGACCCTGTTCGGCTCGGTTGCCGCATTCAGCTTCGCGACCGCGGTAGTGCTGGCGCTGCTGATCAAGCCGACGGTGAAGCTGATGTCGGGGGTGAAGTAGGGCGTCAAATCGGGAAACACGTAGCCTGTCACCGGTTTTTTGTCACCGGTTTTTTTGTCACCGGTTTTTTGTCACCGGTTTTTTCCTTGTCACCGGTTTTTTCCTGTCACCGGTTTTTTCCGGTTTTTTGTCTGTCACCGGTTTTTTGTCATGTCACCGGTTTTTTGTCACCGGTTTTTTGCTTTCATGGAGATTGATACACTTACCGAAATGGCCGCGCCGATCTATCGTCGATTCGGGCTCTGGATGATCGACCATTTCCTATGGGACGTCGATGGCACCGCGCGGGAGGGCGTCGCAGGTTGGCTGAGGGCGAAATGGAGAGTGCTGGCCGCCGTGCTGGGATCGGTCCTTCTCACCTGGTCCGAATGGGTGGAACACCACCCTCCCCAAATCGCGCTGATCGCGGTGATCCACTTCGTATTCGTGTTGCTGGCGATCGCGCTGGTTGTGGCGGTCGTACGATGGTTTCGGGGCAGGGGTGAAGTGGAAAACAGCCAATGAGAGCACCACCATCATGCAAGCTTCAACAGGACTATCTTGAATAACCTGTCGCAGTTAGGAGCAGCCTCTCGTACACGATTTGGCCTGATCGCTTCTAACAGGCTGGGCGCGTGCTTGGTCTTGTGATACGCGCCTTTTCCTGTATTCTCGGTAGCCTCCTTGAGCCCATCCTCCAGATCCTTTTTGCTAATTTGCTCTACATTGGGATTTGGCTTCATGGCTTCCCTGTCGAAGCCGTCTCGATAAAACCTCTGGAGCGCGTCTTTATCCGCGTGGAACCAGGATTCCATCATTTCTGCCATCCAAAAAATCGAATCTCTATGCGCATCCCCCAAGCCCTGGGCAGCGATGAAGGAAGCGGTCCGCTGAGCGCCGACGGGACCGTCGCTGTCCAAGAGCAAAATATTCCAGGCATCGAGATGCGTCCTCACAGCGATGCCGAAGTCTCTGGCCGGCGTTCCGTCCGTCGCGATCAGGTTCACCTTGCAGCGCTTTGCCCTGGCTCGGTCAAAGAGCTCGTCAAAGAAGGCGCGGAAACCCGGCTTCAGGGACTTGTCACCTTCAAAGTAGATTCTGATCTCCGTCACCACTTACCAGCGGCCCCCGCCGATTTCACCCTTCCGCCACAGTTCGCCGAGCGTGTAATGCTCAAGCCACTCGTCAAGGTCCTTGGCGGACAGCCGCTTGAATTGCGTGCCGTTATCGAAGTCGCGCTCACAAACCAGTACGCAATCCGGATGCCCGGAGAGCGCGTCGATGAGAGCTTCGGAGTGCGTCGTGACGACCAGTTGCACGTGCTCGGAGGCCTCGACCAGCGCCTCGGCGACCAGTTTCAGGGCGTCCGGGTGCATTCCCAGTTCCGGTTCTTCGATACAAATCAGCGGCGGTGGGGATGGATTGAAGAGCGCGGCCAAAAGGCATAGGAACTTCAGGGTGCCGTCCGACATGCGCATCGCCGAGAGCGAGTCAACCAGTCCGCTTTCGCGCAGAAAAACCTGCGCGAGACCTTCGCCCACCCTCACCTTTACGTCCTCAAAACGCTCGCAGAAGCGCGTAACGTAATATTTGATGCGATCGTGGGCTCCCTGAAAATCCAACTCGTGCAGCACGAGCGCGAGGTTGTCTCCGCCCTCGCTCAGAAAGTCCTTCGCGACATTTGTGCCGATTCCACGTCGGGCCGCCGACCCAGCACCCGTCCTGAACTCCCGGAATATCTTTATCCGATCAAAATGATTCCCGAGGTTCGTAATTGGCGTGGGATCGAGCGGGTTCTTGAACTGCGAAAGGACCGATTCGTTCGGCGAAATCAGCATCTCCTGGGTCGGGGCACGAACCAGTTCCAAAGCCTTCGGCCCGAACTGGACATTGCCGTAGCTGCGGGCAAAGTAGCCGAGTTCTGGTTCGAGGCCGCTCTTCGCTAAATGCTCGCCCAAAATCGCGAAGCCATTCGCATCTTCGGAGAATTCCAGGCGATATGCGAGATCGCCAACTTGCCGCCCGCTGGATAACGTCACGTCGCACACCAACGATCCGATAGGAGAGGCCACCCGGTCACCTAGCCAGAGCCACTGTCGGATTCCACCTCCGCGGAAGATCTCCTTCGCCAAACCTGTCGGAGTGGCCTGCAACAGGCTGATTGCCTCAATCAGGTTGCTCTTGCCGACAGCATTCGGACCGATCAAGACGTTCAACTGCCGGAGTTCGACACTGCTGTCTTTAAAGGACAGGATGTTCTTTAGCGCCAGCTTATGAAGCAGCATGTCGTCTCATCTTAAAGGATTTCGCGGCGCACTCGGGGCTTGGACGGACGTAAGCGCTTGCCCCCACTTGCCCTATTCCCATTCGATGGTTCCCGGCGGTTTATGGGTTAGGTCGAAGAAGACGCCGGCGATTTTCGGATCTTCGAGGACGGCGGCGCAGATGGCGCTTCGCAAGGCGGGATCCATGGGGACGGAGCGGGCGGTCATGCCGTCCACCGAATCGATGGGGCGGAGGACGATGGAATCGGGCGATTCGGCGGTGCCGAGGGGGATCAGGATTACGGGGAACTGCCAGACCTGGCGGTCGTAGCCGGATTGATGGGACAGGGCGCGGACGGCGGCATCGGCGCGGCGCAGGCGGGCGATGCGCGCGGCACTCAATTCCGAAGCCCAGACCTGCATATGGGCTACGGGCACACGGGTTTCGACGGGGGCCACCACGCGATTCACGCCGCGCACGCGATTGACGATTTCAATGGCGCGGTCGTGATCGAGAGAATCGATGGCGATCACCGGGGCGTAGCTGCGCTCGTCGCCTTGCACGCCTACCGATTTCACCGGGATGAGCCAGCCTTCGGGGGTCTGCCGCACGGGCGCGTTCACTGGCGAGCACAGACAGCGGATGGCCAAGCCGGGGCCGGGGAAGGGATGGCGCTCCAGCAGTTCGGCGGGAAGGCCGAGTTCGGCGCCGACTTCGCGCACTTCATCCTTATAGAAGGATTTCAGCGGCTCGACGATGCGTCCGGCGGCAATCAGGGCTTGAATGCCGGCGACGCGGTTGTGGTGGGTCTTGATGAGCGAAGCCTTGGCGGTGCCGCCGGATTCGATGGTGTCGGGATAAATGGTTCCCTGGCCCAGAATCCAGTGCTCGTCCAGCAGGCTGCGCGATTCGACGATGCGCTCCTGCACGCGAACGAATTCCTCGCCGATGATGTGGCGCTTTTGTTCGGGATCGGTGACGCCGGCGAGGGCGCCCAGGAACCGGTCTTCGGCGTGTTCCACGGTCAGGCCGGGGATGCGGCTCACCCAATCGGTCTCACCCTGGCGCATGAGGCCGGTATCGACGTAGACGCCGCGTACGCGCTCGGGGCCGAGGGCGCGCGTACAGAGGGCGAAGGCCACGGAGGAATCGACGCCGCCGGAAACGAAGAAGAAGACGTTGCGGCTGCCGGCTGCTTCGCGAATTTCGCGTTCCAGGATCGGCACGCGATGGCGAGGGTCCCAATCCTCGGTGCAGCCGCAGACGCGGAAGACGAAATTGGACAGATACTGTTTGCCGCGGGTGGTGTGGACCACTTCGGGATGGAACTGCACGCCGTACAGGGCGCGGTTGGGATCGGCCATGGCGGCGATGGCGCAAGTGGAAGTGCGGCCGGTGACGTGAAAGCCGGGCGGGGCGGCAGCCACCACGTCGAAATGGCTCATCCAGATTTGCTGCGAGCCGGCGAGGCCGGCGAACAGCGGGTCGGAGGAATCGTCCAATTCCAGCGCCGCCATGCCGTACTCGCCTTTTTCGCCCCGGCGGACCTGGCCGCCCAGAGCATGGGCCATCAACTGCTGCCCGTAGCAGATACCGAGGACGGGCAGGCCTAGGGAGAACAGCGCGGCGTCCACGGTGGGGCTGCCGGGATCGTAGACGCTGGCCGGACCGCCGGAGATGATGACGCCTCTGGCGCCCGCCAGTTCCCGGGCAGGAGTTTCGCTGGCTCGCACCTCCGCGTAGACGCCCAGATCGCGGACCTTTCGCGCGATCAGGTGACAATACTGACCGCCGGCGTCGAGCACGACGATTTGTGGACTGGGATTCAAGTAACGATGGTAGCAGGGAGGGCGGCGAGGTTCCTGCAATTAGCGCGCGGTCTTTTCGCCGGTCTTGGCTGCCGGCTTGCCGGGTTTCAGCAGTTCCAGGTTGGCGGCGAGTTTAGCGTGCAGCTCGTCGTAGATGGGGTTGGGCGGATCGAGGGCGCGGAGGGCGCGGCGGTAGAGGTCGCGGGCCTCGTCGGGGTTGGTTGGCTGGAGACGCGCGGCTTCGGTCCCGAGACCCATGGCCAGGCCATAGGAGCGGATGGCGTTGGCGCGGTCGCTGGCATCCTTGGCTTGCTGGAATTTCTTCTGCTCGGTATAGAAGACGGCGATCTTATCCAGGGCCATGGCCACCATGGCGTGCTTTTCGCCCACCGAATCCACCCAGAGGCCGAGCAGGCGCTGATATAGCGGATCGGCCTCATCGTATTTCTTTTCGCCGAACAGAGCGTAGGCGAGGCCGTCGACGGTCGCGATCAGGTCGGGGTTTTTGTTGCCGTAGACGCTCTCGCGAATCAGCAGCGCCTGGCGGAAGATCCATTCGGCGTTGTCGTATTCGCCGAGCGAAATGTAGACCGGGCCGAGGCGGTCGAGGTCGGGCACCACGCTGGGATCGAGCGGGCCGGTGAGCTTACTGTGGATCGCGATGGCCATATTGAGCGCGCCGACCGCGTCGACGGGCCGGTGCCGGTCGGTGTCGATTTCGGCCATGCGGCTGTAATCGTCGGCCACGGCGACGCTGTCCACGCCGCCCGCCCCGGCGCGGTGCATCTCCATGGCGCGCTGGAGCAGAGCCAGGCCGCGATCGAAATCCTTCATGGCGCGGCAGTAGGAGGCCTCCTGAGTGAGGTCGTCGGCGATCTTGGGGTCGGCAGGTCCATTGACTTTCTCGCGCCACCAGATAGCCAGTTGCAGGTACATGTCGGCGTCGTTGAAACCGCCGGTGGCGGCATTCGCCAGCGCCAGGCGCTTGAGCACGTCGTAGCGCACGGGACTGTCCTCGGGCAACTGTGCCTGGGCCAGTTTCCAGGCCTGGTCGAGAGCCGCTCGAGCGGCGGGGTAATCGCCGTGCATGTAGCTCGCCCGGGCATCGTTGAGGAGGGATTGAGGATCGGCCGGCTTCTCCTGGCCGCGCAGGCAGACAGAGCAGCAGATCGACAAGACGGCGTAGGCACAGGTACGGGCGCACATGCTAAAGGAATAGTACTAATTAATTAGCAATGTCAAGAGGGAGGAGGACTTTTCTGTGGTAATTCGTTCCAGGCACGTTCGACTTTAGCTCCGTCTTCGCGCCGGACTTGAGGATGGACTTTTACGTCCCGATCGTCTTCGTCGTCTTGTGGTGCGGAGTGGGCCTAATTCTGCTCATCGTCTGCGTGAATCTGTCGAACCTGCTGCTGAGCAGCGTAAGCATAGACCGCCTTTATGGCGCAGGGGAAATCGCGCACCCGCGGGCATGGACTTCGGAGCGTAAAGTGGCCTAAACTGTAATTGGCAGGAGGTGGCCATGCGGGCACGCCTAGTTTTCGGCATGATTGTGATCGCCGGGATCGAAGCCTGGCTTCCGGCTGCCCCACTCCAAGCCCAAGCCACTTCGCTCCAAGCTGGTCCGGTTCCGAGCCAGGCGCCGGCCGAAATGCGGGTCGCCGACAGCCGATTGGACGCGAAGGTTACTTACGGCGTCACCCAGAAGCGCGTACAGTACGTGGTATCCGATCTGGGACAGCAGGTCGGCCTCAAGTACAACTGGAGGAAGTCGTACCGGCACACCCGTCCGCTTTGCCTGCGATCCCTGCACAACGTCGTGATCGAGGACGAGCCGTTTCGCCAGGCCATCGCCGAGGTCCTCTCGCCGGTGGGACTGCGGTACCGGATCGAAAACGACGAAATCGTTTTGTATCGACAGCGACGGCCAAAGTAACGGCGGGCGGGCACGCCACAAGCCGGTGGGACGGACGATGGTCTTTTGTCGTCTGTCGTGTTTGTCCGGCGTGACAGACGACAGAAAACGATCGTCTGTCCCACGGGGCGCCGGCTATTCCACTTCCCTCGGCGCCTTATACCCGGATTTGGTCAGCACGGCGTATTTCACCGGCTTTCCCTTGTCGTCCTTGAACGACATGGGATTGCCGTTTTCGTCGATCAGTTCGACCTTGATCTTGCGATAGCTGCCGTCGTGCACTTTGTTGCTCGACGTGTACGACAGCACGTACTGGTTTCTCAGCGATTGCTCCACCTGCTGGAATATTTCCGGATTCTCCCCCTGAAACCGGGGAAAAAACGCCATCCCGCCCGATTCCTTGGCGAAGGTGCGCATCTCGTTGTCCGCCTGCAGGTATTCCATGTCCTGGCCGCCACCCATGCGCCCGCGCGCGTCCTGCATGATGCGCAACGTCTGCATCAGCCCGATGGCATAGATCGGCACGCCGGCTTCCTGCACGATCTTGCGCGTCTTGTCGAAAGTGAGTTTGCTGAAGGTATCGACCCCGGAAGAGATCAGCAGAATCGCCTTCCGCCCTTCGATCCCGGACATCCGGTCGCAGGTATCGGTAAGGGCGTCGAACAGGTTGGCCTCCTGCCAGGCGGGAATAGTCAGCCGCTGCAGCGCTTCGTGGGTCTGGTTGCGGTCGGTGGAAAAATCCGAGAGGATCTCCGGCTTCATGTCATAAGCGATCACCGCCACGAAATCCTGCGGCTTCAAGGTGCTGGCAAAACCCCAGGCCAGATTGAGCGTCTGAAACCAGGTCGTGCCATAAAGCCGCTGAAATTTGTTGCTGAACTCGATCAGCATGGCGATGGTCATCGGCGCTTCCCCCATGTTGACCTGGCGAAGCTGCTGCGGGACGTTGTCCTCCAGCACGCGAAATCTGGAGGGCGGAATCCCCGGCAGGAAATGACCCTTGGTATCCACCACGGAAACGTCCAGCGTCACCATGTCCACGTCGGTCTTGAAGTTCGCCAGTCCCGTCGTGTTGGGACTCTTCTTGTATTGGGACGGAACCTTCGGAAGGTCGGGATCGGCGGTGGTGCCGGTGTCGCTCGCGCCCGAAGTGGAACTGTCCGTGGCCGGCTGCTTCGGCTTCGAAACGGTCGGGCCGGGATCCTTCAGCGGGCCCTGCTCCTGGGCAAGGGTGAGGCTGGCGAGCAACCCGGCCAGTATCGCCGCGCACATTAGAAAAGCTTTGGATGGTCGCATAGGCGCACTTCTGAAGTCACTATATCAAACAGAACTACAACAAACAGAGACGCATGGCGCGCCGGGCAGGTTGCGTTGGGCACAGTCGGCCATCCCCACTCGCCTAAGGCGTAATTACCGACTCGTCGTGACGAGACCCCCGGCGCGGTGGTGCGTCCGTAATAGTGTAAGCCCGCGACTGAAGCGGGCGCGGATTCTAGGAGGCTACATGAAAATCGACACAATTTTGAGACGCCCGATGGCTTGGGCACTGGCGGCGGCTTTCGGGCTGGGCGGTCTGGCGTTAGCGGCGGCCGACCACCTGGGTGCGCTCAACCCGCCCGCTACATTTAAGTACGCCAGCGCGGACGAGCCCTCGGCTCACGCCGGTTTTGCGCCCGTGGTAAAACGCGTGCTTCCCGCCGTGGTAAACATTTCCTCAACCAAGGTAATCAAAACCTCGGGGCAGATGAATCCCCAAATGGATCCTATGTTCCGCCAGTTCTTCGGCGACGACAGCCCGTTCGGCGGCGGCCGCCAATCGGCGCCCAGGTCTCAGCGCGAGCAGGGGCTGGGCTCCGGCGTGATCGTCAGCCCGGAGGGCTACATCCTAACCAATAACCACGTCGTCGATGGCGCCAACGACGTGCGCGTCACCCTCTCCGACAAGCGCGAATTCAAAGCCCGCGTGGTGGGCACCGACGCCAAGACCGACATCGCCGTGCTCAAGATCGACGCCGACAGTCTGCCCTCGTTAGTCATTGGCAATTCCAATAACCTCGAAGTCGGCGATTACGTCCTGGCCATCGGCAATCCGTTCGGCCTGGGCGGCACCGTCACCATGGGAATCGTCAGCGCCACCGGCCGCTCCAACCTGGGTATCGAGCAGTACGAGGATTTCATCCAGACCGATGCGCCCATCAATCCGGGCAATTCCGGCGGCGCGCTGGTTAACGACCGCGGCGAGCTGGTGGGCATCAACACCGCCATCCTGGCCAATGGCTCGGAAGGCAACCAGGGCATCGGTTTCGCCGTGCCGCTTTCGGTCGCCCGTAACGTGATGGATCAGATCCTGCACAATGGCAAAGTGGTCCGCGCTTACTTGGGTGTAATGTCGCAACAAGTTACCCCGGCCATCGCCAAGGCCTTCCACGACGATAAGGTGAGCGGCGCGCTGGTGAGCTCGGTTGCTCCCGACAGCCCGGCTGCGCACGCCGGCATCGAGAAGGGCGATATTATTCTGGCCGTCGACGGGCAGCCGGTTGCCGACAGCGCTCAGCTCGCCATGCACATTTCGCTGATGCAGCCCGGTACGGATGTCACCGTGAAAGTGCTGCGCGATGGCTCTGAACGCACCGTGAACGCGCGCCTGGCCGAACTCCCAACGGAAACCGCCAAGGTCGACCGCCCCGAAAGCGAAACCGATCGCGCCCTGGACGGCGTCTCGGTGGAGAATGTCACCGCCCGCACGGCCCGCCAGCTCGGCTTGCCGGAAACGGCCTCGGGCGTAGTGGTCACTCAAATCGATCCGTCCAGCGAAGCCGCCGATTCCGGCCTGCGCCGCGGCGACGTGATCCAGGAAGTGAACCGCAAGCCCGTGCGCAACGTGGAAGATTTTCAGAATGCGCTGCGCAATTCCAAAGACCAGACCCTCCTGCTGGTCAACCGCCAGGGCAATTCCCTCTACCTGGCCGTGTAGGTACATTTTGGTGGGGCAGGCGGTTCCGGTTCCGCCTGCCCTTTTTCTCTTCGTGGTCGAAATGGCCAACCGGGTCTTTGAAAAAACAAATCCCCCCTCTGAAAAAACAAACCCCATTCGTCAGTCACAGAACTTCTAAATATTTATAAGTAACTGATAACATTGTACTTAACTAAGATCCGCAGCGCCGGCGCAGGCAACTTGCCAGCACCCGAATGTTACAAGTGCGGACAGGGGAGAGAAGTTCGGAGCTTTTCTCCCGCTGTCGCGTGCGGCGCCGGTCCTTGGGGCGGGACCTGGCGCCCGCGACAGCCCATCGCTAAAATCCTCCCCCTGAACCCACCATCAGCCCTCGCCTGCCGCATAATATTACCCGTGGCCGAAAACACCTACGACTCCATTCCGTACCCTACCTTCCCCCGCTTAGCCACCCATCCCGACCGCATGGCGGCCGTCGCCTTGCTGTTCGGCATGAAGCCCGCCCCGGTCGACCGCTGCCGCGTGCTCGAAATCGGCTGCGGCAACGCCGGCAATCTCCTGCCGATGGCCTACGCCTTGCCTGGGAGCCGCTTCCTCGGCATCGACCTCGCCGAAGAGCCCATCGCCCGCGCGCATGCCGATATTCGCGCCCTGGGCCTGGCCAACCTCGAAGTCGCCGCCCGCGACCTGCGCGATCTCGGCCCCGAAATCGGCGAGTTCGATTTCATCATTGCCCACGGCGTCTACTCTTGGGTGCCGGAGGACGTGCGCGACCGCCTTCTGGCGCTGTGCCGCCAACGCCTGGCGCCCGCCGGCGTCGCTTTGGTCAGCTACAACCTCTATCCCGGCCGCCACATCCGCCAGATGCTGCGCGAGATGATGTTCCATCACACCCACGGCGACGCGCCGCGCGAACGCGTCGATCATGCTCGCTGGTTCCTCGATTGGCTCGCAAAGTCGTGCCTCGCCCCGCCCACTTTCCGCAAGCTTATCGAGGAAGACGCGGCCACCCTGCTCGCCTACACCGATGGCGGCCTGGCTCACGACGACCTTTCCGAGGTCAACCATCCGCTCTACTTTCGCGATTTCGTGGCGCACGCCGCCGCCCACGGCCTTCAATATCTTGGCGATACCTCTATCGACCGCATGTTCGACCCGCGCGGCCTGCTCGCCTGGCTCCCCGACGACCGCCTCGAACGCGAACAGTACACCGATTTCCTCTACCTGCGCTCCTTTCGCCACACCTTGCTCTGCCGCGAAGAAGTGCCGCTGGCGCGTTCGCCCCGCGCCGAAACCATGGAGCGGCTCTGTTTCTCGGCGCCTTATAAGATGGTGGATGGCGATCTGGAAGGCGCCGGCGGCATCCGCATCGGCGTCAACCAGCCCTCCGTGGAAGCCGTGGCGCGAGCCATGGGCGCCTGCTATCCGCTGCCCGTCACGTTTCAGGAGTTGCTTCCTTACGCGGGCAGCGCCGGCGAGCTGCGCGAGATGCTCTTGGCCCTGATTTCGGTGGGCTTCGCCGAGTGCCACGCCTACGGCTTCCCCTGCCAGGATTCCGTCAGCCAGCGGCCCCGAGCTACCGCTCTCGCCCGCTACCAAGCCCAACGCTCGGCAAAGCTCGTCAACGTGGTGCACGCAGTCATCGACATGGACGAATTCGGCCGCCGCCTGGTGCTGTTGCTCGATGGCACGCGGGATCGCGCCACCCTGGCCCGAGATATTGCCGCCGGTCCCGATCCGCCCACCGCGGAAGAAATAGTCGCCCTGCTCCCCGAGCGCCTCCAGCAGTTCGCCGCCCTCGGCCTGTTGGAAGGGTGAGTGGGACAGACGATCGCATTTCGTCGTCTGTCGGGCGGTCCGCTCACCGATGGGCTCGACAAGCGGCAAGAGGCGACCCCTCCCCGCGTTTGACAAGCCTTCGCGACCATCCTTATGATATAGATTCACATTAAGGAGCCGTTTCGGCGTTTTCGCCTTACAAGCATTTACACGCCCAAATGGCCGTATTCACGTCTGTCAAGACTGGAACAGAATCGCTATGATTAAAGTCGAAGGCCTCACCAAGCGGTACGCCCGCACGGTTGCGGTCGACAACATTTCCTTCGAAATCGAGAAAGGTCAGATAGTAGGTTTTCTGGGGCCGAACGGCGCCGGTAAAACCACCACCATGCGCGTCCTGACCTGTTTCCTTCCGCCCAGCGCCGGAACGGCCTCGGTGGCAGGCTACGATGTGCTGGAGAATCCGATGGAAGTGAAAAAGCGCATCGGCTACCTGCCGGAAACCCCGCCGCTCTATCCCGAAATGGACGTGGCCGGCTACCTGGATTTCGCCGGCCGCCTCAAGGGCATCTCCTCGGCCGACATCGCCAAACGCGCCGACGAAGTAATGGAAAAATGCGCCCTCGGCGACGTGCGCTACAAGCTCATCTCCAAGCTCTCCAAAGGCTATCGCCAGCGCGTCGGCCTGGCCCAGGCCATCATCCACAACCCCGACGTGCTCATTCTCGACGAGCCCACCAGCGGCCTCGACCCCAAACAGATCATCGAGATCCGCGAGTTGCTCAAGCATCTCGCCGGCGAGCACACCATCATCCTCAGCACCCACATCCTGTCCGAAGTGGAACACTCCTGCGAACGCGTCATCATCATCAGCCAGGGTAAGCTGGTGGCCACCGATTCGGTCTCCAATCTCACCAACCGCCTGCGCGGCTCCGAATCGGTCGCGGTCGAAATCGAAGCGCTTAACGGGCATCCCACTTCCGCCGAGGTGCAGCAGCGCCTGGAGCAGGTTTCCGGCGTCAGCCGCGTGGTCGGCAAAGATCCCAAGGACGGCCGCATGAGCTTTGAAGTCGAAAGCCTGCAGGGCCGCCACATCCGCTCCGATCTGGCCCGCAGCGTGGTCAACGCCGGCTGGAGTCTGAGCGAGCTCCGGCCCGTCGGCCTGAGCCTGGAAGAGATCTTCCTCCAGCTCACCGCGGCCGAGGCCAAAGCAGGCCACAAACCCGAAGCCAAAGCGGATAAGCCCATGGACCAGAAAAAAGACGAGCAACCGGAGGCACCCAAGCAGTGAAGAACGTACTTCTCATCTGTAACAAGGAAGTCAAAAGCTACTTCGTTTCGCCCATCGCCTATCTCCTGATGGCATTCTTCGGGCTCATCTTCGGAGTCGGCTTTTACACCGCCACCCGCCAGCTCATGCAATACAGCTTTCAAATGCAGATGCAGGGCGGAGGGCCATCCATGAACGTCAACGAGCAGATCATCCGTCCGCTGCTCGGCTTCGCTTCCACCATCGCCCTGTTCCTGGTGCCCATGATCACCATGCGCCTGTTCGCCGAAGAGAAAAAGACCGGCACCATCGAGCTGCTGCTCACTTCCCCGGTCCGGGATCTGGATATCGTGATCGGCAAGTGGGCCGGCGCCATGACTCTTTACCTCTGCGTGCTGGGCATGTCGGTGCTCGACGTGGCGCTGCTGTTCGCCTGGGGCAAACCGGATTGGAAGCCCGTGTTGGTGGCCTACCTCGGGCTGATCCTGCAAGGCGGCGTTCTGCTCGCGGTCGGCGCTTTCATCTCCACCTTGACCAAGAACCAGATCATCGCCGGCGGCGTCACCTTCTTCGTCTGCCTGCTGCTGTGGCTGCTGAGCTGGTTCACGGAATTCAACTCCAGCGCCCTGTCCTCGGTGGTCAACTACCTTTCCATCGTGACCCACTTCGATAATTTCGCCAAAGGCGTGCTCGATTCCAAGGACGTCGTCTTCTACCTGTCGTTCATCTTCTTTGGCTTGTTCCTGACGTCCCGCTCCTTGGAATCGCTGCGGTGGAGGTCCTAACTCGCAATGAATACGGAATGGATTAAGACTCGCCAGACCAGGTACTCGGCCTACGTAACGGTTTACGTGGTGGTGGTGCTCGCCGTGCTCGGGGCGATCAACTTCCTGGCCAATCGCTACGACAAGAGCTACGATTCCACCGCCAATAAGCAATTCACTCTCTCCGACCAGACCCTCAAGGTGGCCGACGGTCTGAAGCGCGACATACACTTCACTTACTTCGGCGACTCCGGCACGTTCGGCCAGCCCGGCGGTCCCAAGGATCTGCTCGACCGCTATGCCGCGCTCTCGCCCAAAATCCACATCGAATATATCGATCCGGTCCGCAAACCGCAGCAGGCCAAGGCCGCGGGTTTTCGTTCCGACGCCGTGGTGATGGTCGATAACGGCCCGCGCCGGGAAGCCGCCAAGAGCCTGACCGAGGAAGAAGTCACCGGCGCCATGATCCGGTCGCTCAAATCCGGCGAACGCAACGTCTGTTTCGTGAATGCCGCCGCCGAACGCTCCATCGATAACGAGGCCGGCGACGGTTATTCCCTTCTCAAGCAGCTCCTCGAGCGCGACAATTATAAGCCGCGCAGCGAAACTCTCAAGCCCGCCGCCGCAGCCAACGCCAAGCCCATGGCCATCGGCCAGACGGCGCCCGCCGGCAACGTCGAAGTGCCCAAGGATTGCACCGTGCTGGTGGTCGGCGGCCCGCAGCTCGCCTACCCGAAACCCATCGTCGACGCCATCAAAACCTACGTCGAAAACGGCGGGCGCGCGCTCGTCATGGTGGACAATACCCTGCGCCTTGGCCGCACCGAACCGGCCGCTGAGAATCCCGACCTGCTGGCTCTGCTGGCAGGCTGGGGCGTGACCGTCGACAAGAACCTGGTGCTCGATTTGAGCGGCATGGGCCAGCTTCTCGGCCTCGGCCCCGAAATCCCCTTCATCCTCCAGTACGAGTCTCACGCCATTACCCAACCGCTCACCCGTGTTCCCACCGCGTTCCCCGTGGTGCGCGCGCTCGAAGTCAAGAACGGCGACAAGACCTCGGTTTCGAAACTGGTGTCTACCACCGACGATTCCATCGCCATCGACAACGTGCCGCCGGGCGGAGCCATCGACCCCAAGCAGGGCAAGAAAGGCCCCTTCACCCTGGCCGCCGCCGGAACTCTCAACGGCTCCACGCCGGGCCGCTTCGTGGTAGTGGGCACATCCATCTGGGCGGCGAATAATTTCGCCGGCTCCCGGTCGCTGGGCAACCGCGATCTGTTCATGAACACGATCAACTGGCTCGCCTCCGACGAAGACCTGATTTCCATCCGTCCCAAGGCGCCCGACGATCGGCCGCTGAATATCTCCCAGCAGCGGTTGTCGGCCCTGTTCTGGCTCAGCATCGTCATCTTCCCCGTGGGCATCGTCATGTTCGGCCTGGCCACCTGGTGGAAGAGGAGGTAGGCGATGAAGCCGAAGGGACTGTTGGTCGCCGTCGTTCTTTTGGCTGTGCTCGGCGGCGCCGTCTGGTACTCCAATAAGAAGCAGGCGGAGAAGGAAAAGGCTCCCGCCGCCGCCGCTTCACCCAAAATCGTCTCCATTCCCGACGACCAGGTGCAGGATATTCTGATCCAGCGCCCCGGCGGAGAGACCGTCGAGCTCCAACGCAAGACCCAAAGCACTTACGTGCTGACCCAGCCCAAGCCGCTTCCCGCCGACGTGGATGCCGCTTCCAGCCTGATCACCACCGTAGCCAGCATCAGCGCCGATAAGACCATCGAGGACAAAGCCACCGACTTCGCTCCTTACGGTCTGACGAAGCCGTCCCTCGACGTGCGTATCACCAGGAAGGACGGCAAGGCCTTCGACTTCCAGGTCGGCGACGATACCCCCAACAACTCCGGCACCTATGCTAGGCTGGCCGGCGACGCGCACGTCTATACCATCGCCAGCTTCGTCAAGACCAGCCTCGACAAAAAAGCCGACGACCTCCGCGACAAGCACCTTCTCAGCTTCGATACCGACAAACTCACCCGCGTTCAGCTCACCGCCAAAGGCGCCACGGTGGAGTTCGGTAAGAACGGGCAGAACGAGTGGCAAATCGTGAAGCCCTGGCCGATGCGCGCCGATAGCGCCCAGGTGGACACCCTGATCGGCAAGGTCAAAGACGCCAAACTGGACACCGCCGCCAAGCCCGAAGAGACTGCCGCAAAGTTCGCCGCCGCCGCGCCCCTGGCTACCGCTACCGTTACCACCGCATCCGGCACTCAGTCGCTCGAAGTCCGCAAGGATAAGGACAATAATTACTACGCCAAGAGCTCGGTCGTGGAAGGCGTCTATAAAACCAACACCGACGTGGGCGAGGCGCTCAATAAGGGCCTGGAAGACTTCCGCAACAAGAAGCTGTTCGAATTTGGCTTCAGCGACCCCGGCAAGGTGGATATCAAGACCGCGTCCTTTACCAAGTCCGGCGACGACTGGGTGTCGGGCGCCGGCAAGAAAATGGATAACGCCACCGTCCAGACCCTGATCGATAAGCTTCGCGATCTAGCCGCCAGTAAGTTCGTCGCCGCCGGCGGCGGTCAGCCGGTCTTTGAAGCCACCGTGATTTCCAATCAGGGCAAACGCACCGAGAAAGTCACCATCAGCCGCAACCAGGACCAGTATTTCGCGCAACGCGAAGGCGATCCCAGCATCTACCAGTTAGACGCCTCGGCCGTGGACGACCTGGAAAAAGCCGCCAGGGACGTAAAGGAAGCCCCGCCGGCAAAGAAGAAGTAGTTGCCGTTACCGAGCCGCGACCGCCAGGGAGCGGTGTCGCCAAACTGTTAACTGACAACTGTTAACTGTCAACTGTCAACTTCTATGAACGGTCTCCTCACCGACCTATACGAGCTCACCATGGCTGCCGGCTATTTCGAAGCCGGCAAGGCCGCTGAGGTTGCCACCTTCGAGTGCGCCGTGCGGCGCCTGCCGCCCAACCGCAATTTCGTAATCGCGGCGGGCCTGCCGCAGGTGGTCGACTACCTTCTCAACCTGAGCTTTTCGGACGAGGAAGTCGCCTACCTCAAAGCCCTGCCGCAGTTCCGCTCGGTCTCACCCGCTTTCTTCGATCGTCTCCGAAATCTGCGTTTCACCGGCGATCTGTTTGCCGTCCCCGAAGGCACCGTGCTCTACGCCGGCGAGCCCATGATGACCGTTCGCGCGCCGCTGATGGAAGCGCAAATGGCCGAAACCTACCTGCTGGCGGCGGCCAGTTTTCCCACTTTAATCGCTAGCAAAGCCGCGCGGTGCGTCGCCGCCGCCGAAGGGCGCGAGGTGCTGGAATTCGGAACCCGCCGCGCCCACTCCCCGCAGGCCGGAGTGCTCGGCGCGCGCGCTGCTTACCTGGGCGGGTGCGCTGCCACCAGCAACGCCCTGGCCGGTTTCACCTATGGCATCCCGGTCTCCGGCACCGCCGCTCACTCCTGGGTGATGTCGTTCGCCTGCGAGCCCGAGTCGTTCCGTCGTTTGCAGAAGTTGATGGGCGATTCCACCATTCAGCTTATCGATACCTACGATCCGGTGGAAGGCGCGCGCCGCGCCACAGCTTTGGGCAAGCCGCTGGCGGGTGTCCGCCTGGATAGCGGCGATTATAAGGTCATCGCGCCCCAGGTCCGCGGCATTCTCGATGCGGCCGGACTCGCCGATGCCAAGATCGTGGTTACGGGCGACCTGGATGAGTTCCGCATCCGCGATCTGGTGCGCTCCGCCACGCCCATCGATGTTTTCGGCGTGGGCACGCAACTCTCCACTTCCGCCGATTGCCCGTCTCTCTCGGCCACTTATAAGTTGGTCGAGCTTGAAATCGGCGGCATCAAGCGCTTCACCGCCAAGTACAGTGAAGACAAAAGGTCCGTGCCCGGAGCCAAGCAGATCTTCCGCGATGAAGCCCGCGACGTGATTGCGCGCTCCGGCGAATGCGGCCGCGGCGAAGCCCTGCTGCGTCCCGTCCTTTTGCAGGGCCGCCTGGTGGAGCCTCTGCCTACGCTGGAGCAGGCGCGCAGCCGCGCCGCGGCCTCGGTGGCGAGTCTGCCCGCCCGTCTGCGGGAGCTCGAAGTGGCCGAGCCCTGGCCGGTCATCTACAGCCGAGAACTGCGCGAACTGATCGAGCGCACCCACCTTAATTTGATGGGATAGCAGCGCACAAATTGTGGGGCAGCCAATTCTGGCTGCAGCCGGCTTTTAGTTAGCCGGCCCTCGCCCGATGGAAAGAGCTGCCGCGACCCGAAGGGCCGCCTAAAAGGCGGCCGCGGGCAAAATTGCCCGCCCCACAACTGGAAGATTCTCGCCCTGCGGCAGCAAGCCCAATCTGATGGAATAGTCGTATGGCTTGTGACACCGTCTTCTTCGATATCGATACGCAGTTCGATTTCCTGGTGCCCTCCGGCGCCCTCTACGTGCCACGCGCCGAGCGCATCGTTCCCGCTATTGCCCGCCTCAATCGATTTGCCGCCAGCCGCGGATTCCCGGTCGTCTCCACCACCGACGCTCATTCCGAATCCGATCCCGAATTCGCTTCCTGGCCGCCGCATTGCATTGCCGGCACTCTGGGTCAGCGCAAGCCCGAAGCGACGTTGCTGGAGCGGCGCGTGGCGGTACCGAATCGCGCGGGTGTTTTCTCCATCACCGGCCTGGACCAGATCGTCCTCGAAAAACAGACCGTCGACGTGTTCGATACCGAGACCATCCGCCCCTTGCTCGCCCATTTCGAAGCCGATCGCTACGTTGTCTATGGCGTAGTGACCGAGGTCTGCGTTCTGCACGCCGCGCGCGGACTGCTGGCCACAGGCAAACCGGTCGCCGTGGTCGAAGACGCCATCGAATGCCTGACCGCCGCCTCCGCCCGGCAGGCGCTGGAAGAACTCCGCTCCCTCGGCGCCGCCATCGGCACGGTTGCCTCCGTCACCGCTTCCGGCTTTTGAGTACTCGATTTTCGGAATTACGGCCAGCAAATAAAGCAACCGCTCCCTTGCGGTCGCGGCTCGGTAACAGGTCCTGCGTGTTTGCGGTACCCTGCCGAGCCGCAATCGCAATCTCAGCAGCCTTTCGATCCCGCGGCCGGGGCCACGTGCGGCGTGCGCGCGCCGCTACGCGCGCGCTTGTGCAACTCGCCTATGTCGAGGCCGGTGAGTGCGGTGGCGATGGCGCCGCCGGCCAGCAACGGCACCGTCAAGGCTGCAAACATGATCATGGAAAACGTTTTGGCGTCGTTGATCTCCACGTCGAACAGCCGCATCGCCAGCACGCAGGCGGCATTCACCACGCCCAGGTTGCCGGGAGCGTTCGGCACCACCGTGGCCAGCCGGATAATGGTGAGGATACCGGCCGCCTGCCAGAAGGAAAGATCCATCGCGTCGGCGCGCAGCAGGGCGTAAATGGAAAACATCTGCAGCAGCAGGTAGAGCAGGCTGATGAGTGAGGTCTTTCCCAGCGAGCGCCAGTTGCCCATCAGGTGCAGCCCTTCCACCACGTGGCGCAGCGTGGCGGCCCAGCGGCTCTCGCTCATCACCGCGTGAACATCCTGTTTGCGCAGCACCACCCACATCAGAGTCGCTGCCGCGGCGATCAACAACACTCCCAGGGCCTGCACCAGCCAGGTGATATCGCGTGGAATGCGGTGCACAAAGCTGGCCGTGACGAGGAACGCGCCCAGCATCCAGAAGCCGTCGATCAACCGCTCCACCGCGGCCGAAGCGATGCTCAGCGACAGCCGCAGGTTATTCCAATGCGCCAGCAGGTAGCAGCGAATCACCTCGCCGGTGCGCAGCGGGAGCACTTCATTGGCGAACAGGCCGATGTAGATCGCCTGCACGGTGCGCCACAGCCGCAGGCGCACCACCGGGCCGAGAAGCGTCTTCCAGCGCCAGCCGTGGCAAACGTAAACCGCCAGGTCGCTCAAGATGGCCAACGTCACCCAGCGCCAGTCGAGCGAACGGATCGCCGCCAACAGGTCGCTGAACTGGTAACCGCGCAGCACCCACGCCAGGCAGCCCGCCGAAATCGAGTACCCCAGAGCTTGAGGTGCCCACGAAGGAATCTTGCGGCGCCGCTCGGGCTTCACGTTCTCCATCATATCGTGGCACACTGTAAGGCACGGGATGGTTCGATATGAAACGGATGCTGACGATCGGGATGCGCGCCGCGGCTCTGGCCGTGGTTGTGAGTTGGGCCGGAATGACGGCGGCTTGGGCGGCGGACGACACGCCGCGGCAGGTATTCCACGGAACGCTGGTGGACGCCGGATGCATGGAGCGTCCGGCATGTCCCGTCACGGCCGGAACGCGGGCATTTGGCCTGGAACTGGCGGATGGCAAACTCCTCGATCTGGATGAAGCCGGCACCACCTTTGCCGACGCCGCCCTCAACGGCAACAAAGAGTTCCGCGCGCTCATCAACGGCACGGCGGATTCGATCCGGCCGAAGGCTGCCGTCAAGGGGCGCCTCCGCGGCACCAAGATCATGGTCGACAGCGTCGCGGTGGAGTGATCGAGCGCCGGGCCTCGTCACCGCTTCGATTTGGTGGGAACGCCGCCGGCCTGGATCACCAGGCGGGTGATCAGGTCGAACACGGATTCCAGCGGAATCGTATCGGCGATGGCCAGCGGGGTTCGGCCGCGCGCGTCCGGGGTATCGAGCGGGGCGCCCTTATCGGCCAGGAACTGGACCACCTGGCAGATCTCGGCTTGGGTAGCCTTGGCCGTGAAAGCGGTTACGGCGTAGTGGGTCACGGTGGTGCCCCGGTTGTTGACGGCCTTGGTATCGGAGTCCAGTTCATAGGCGTACTTCACGGCGTCGAGGTGGGCGCTCGAAGCCGCCGCCATCAATAGCGTCGTGCCATCCTGGGCTTTCAGGGCCGGATCGGCGCCGCCCTCCACCAGTGCCCGCATCGCGTCCGCGTGGCCGGCCTTGGCTGCCAGCATCAGCGGCGTTTCCTCTCCGGTAGCCCGGCGGAAATCGCCACCCCCGCGGCCCTCCGGGGCGGTCGCCGTGCGCGGGTCGGGGTCCGCTCCTTTCTCCAGCAGCTTCTTCACCAGTTCCAGGCTTCCCAACTGCGCGGCCGCGTGGAGCGGCGTGTTGCCGGCGCCATCCATCACGTTCGCCTCCGCGCCGCCGTCGATCAGCGCAATCGCGGCGGACGCGCTGCGATACGCCGCTGCCACCGATAGCGTTCTGGTGCCGTCGGGTAATCGATAGTTGGCGTCGGCGCCGGCCGCCAGCAGGCGTTCCACCGATTTGCTGTCGTTCTTCATGGCGGCGAAGACGAGCGCGGTGAAGCCGGCCTTCGAAGCCGCGTTCACCTCCGCCCCGTGCGCCAGCAGCAGACGCGCGATCTCGGGATGCTTTCCCGCCGCCGCCCACATCAGCGCCGTCTGGCCTTTACGGGACTCGGCCGCATTCACGCTCGCGCCATGTTCGATCAGTTGCGAGACCGCCTCCAGATTTCCCACCCGGGCGGCAATCATCAGTGCGGTCTCGCCATTCCAGCGCGCCCGATTGGCATCGGCGCCCGCCTGAAGCAGCTTCCGCACCAGGCCGGCGTTGCCGTTGGCGCAGGCCAAGGTGAGCGGCGTCTCGCCATATTCGTCCGCCGTCTCCACCTTCGCACCGGCCGCCACCAGCGCTTCCGCCGCCGAGCTATCGTCCAGGTAGACGGCCCAAGCCAGTGCCGTCGCGCCGTCCGGTTGGGACGCGTTCAGGTCGGCGTGGCGGGCCAACAACTCGGCCAGAGCCTGGTGATCGCGTTGCCTGACGGCGCCGATCAGCCGCAGGTCATCGGTCCGCCGGTTGTCCGCCGCCAGCGCGCAGGCAGCGACTAACAGGGCCAGCAGAAGGCGACCACCTGCTCTCGGTGAGCTGCCCCACAACACATCCAGCGCCCAGGCCATCAGAAATTGCTCCCTCCGGCGCTATACCCCCGGCAGCAGGTTGATCTCGCCGGTGCTGTCGCCCAGTTTGTCGATGCGCACGCCGGCTTTGTCCATCACCGTCAGCAGCAGGTTATTCATGGGCGTCTCTTTGGGGAAGCGCAGGTGGCGCCCTCCGCGAACGCCCACCGCGCCGCCGCCGGCGAGCGCGATGGGCAGATCGTGGTGGGTGTGGGCATTGCCATCGGCGATGCTGCTGCCGTAGATCACCAGCGAGCGGTCCAGCAGGCTGGCGTCGCCTTCCTGGGTCGAGCGCAGCCGGTCCAGCATGTAAGCGAACATTTCCACGTGATGGGTATTGATGCGCGCCGTCTTATCGATTTTCTCCGGATCGTTCATGTGGTGCGTGCAGGAATGGTGGCCATCGGAAATGCCGATCTCGCGATAGCTGCGGTTGCTGCCCTCGCGCGCAAGCATGAACGAAATCACCCGCGTCAGATCGGCCTGGAACGCCAGCACCTGCAGGTCGATCATCAGCTTCGCGTGGTCGACAAACGCTTCCGGAATCGCGGCCGGCTTCTCCATCACCGGCATTTTGAGCGTGGCGCTCTGCTCCTCGGCCTTCTGGATGCGGCGTTCGATATCGCGAATGGCGTCCAGGTATTGATCCAGCTTGTTGCGGTCGCCCGCGCCCAATCCCGGAGTGAGGCGGGCTACGTCGGCCCGCACGTAGTCCAGGATGCTGGCTTGTTCCTGGAACGAGGCCAGGCGCACCTTCGGGTCGGTCGAGTCGCCGTCGCCGAACAGGCGCTCGAACAGCGCGCGCGGATTCACCTCGGTCGGCATCGGCGTGGTCGGGTTGCGCCAGGAAATGGTATTCGTGTAGGCGCAGCTATAGCCGGAGTCGCAATCGCCCGCCAGGTACGGCGCTTCCAGGCCGACTTCGAGCGACCCCAGTTGAGTGAACTTTCCGAATTCGCGCGCGGCAATCTGGTCGGCCGAAACGCCGGCCCGAATCTCCGTCTGCGTCTTCCTGGGATGCACTCCGGTCAGCCAGGTGGCCCCGGCGCGGGCATGATCGCCGGCGCCGTCGCCGAGCGCGCGCCCGTTCACCTGGGCCAGGCCGCTCAGCACCAGCAGTTGTTCGCGGTACGGCTCCAGCGCCTTCATCACCGGCGTGAACTCGAAGCCCGTGCCCTCCACAGCCGGCGTCCAGCGGTTCATGATGATGCCGTTTGGGACGTAGACGAACGCCAGCCGCGTGGGGCGCGCCGCGTTTCGGGTATTGGCGAATGCCGGCGTCATGGCATCCAGGAAGGGAAGCGCCAGGGTGGTGCCGAGCCCGCGCAGAAAAGTGCGCCGTGCCAGCGATTTCTTGGTGACGGTCATGGTTCCGGGGTCCTCCTCATTTCGAATGGCGTGCTTCTTACAATGGCGGTAACCAGCGCCGGCATGGTGTAGTTTCCACTGGCGGCGTCGCGCAGAATGGAACGTACCGCGGGCTGGTCGTAATACTCCAGGCCGCGGCCCAGCGCGTAAGTCAAAAGCTTCTGCGTGAACGTGGCCAGGTATTCGTCGCGGTGGGATTCGAGCAAGGCCTTCTTCAGCCCAGCCGGGCCGTTGAACCGGCTGCCGTCGGGAAGCTTGCCGCTGGCGTCGATGGGGTTGCCCGCGTCGGTAGCCCGCCACTTGCCCACGCCGTCGTAATTTTCGAGCGCGAATCCCAGCGGATCCATGCGCGCGTGGCAGCTTGCGCAGACCGAGTTGGCGCGGTGCTGCTCCATGGCCTCGCGCATGGTCAACTGCCGACCGTCGGCGCCCCGCGGCTTCAAATCCGGAACGTCCGGCGGCGGAGGAGGAGGGGGCGTGCCCAGCAGGTTCTCCAGAATCCACTTGCCGCGCTGCACCACCGAGGTGCGATTGGGATAAGAGGTCACGGTGAGAATGCCGCCCTGGCCCAGCAGGCCGCCGCGGTTGGGGTCGGTCAAGTTCACCCGGCGAAACTGCGATCCGTAGATGCCGTGTACCCCGTAGTGCTCCGCCAGCCGCTGGTTCAGGAAGGTGTAATTGGCGTCCAGCAGATCGAACACGCTACGGTTTTCCCGAAACACGCTGGCCACGAATAAATCGGTCTCCTGGCGGAAGGACTGGCGCAGGCTGTCGTCGAATTCCGGAAAGGCATCCGGGTCGGGTTTCACCGTGGCCAGGTTGCGCAGATAGAGCCACTGTCCGGCAAAGTTCGAAACCAGCGCCATCGCCCGCTGGTCGTTCAGCATGCGTCGCACTTCCGCGTCCAGCACGGCGGTGTCGCGAAGCCGCCCCTTTTCAGCCAGATCGAGCAGTCGGTCATCGGGAGCGCTGCTCCACAGGAAAAAGGAGAGCCGGGAAGCCAGCTCCAGGTCGCCGACCCGGTATACCGTGCCCGGCGCCGCACGGGCCGGATCCCGTTCGATGCGGAACAGGAAATCCGGGGAAACCAGCATGGCGGTAAGCGCCTTCTCGATGCCGCGGTCGAAATCGTCCTGCCCCCGTCCGGTTCGGTAGAAGGCCATCAACGGGTTGACGTCGGCATCGGTCACCGGGCGGCGAAACGCGCGCTGCGCCAACCCGGAAAGAACCAGGCGCGCGCAGGGTTCGTCATCCTTACCATCGGCCGGCGGCCGGCATACGAAGATCTTCCGCCGGCTGGGCGTATCTCCGGGGCCGGTGGCATCGTAAGGGCCGCTGACCGTCAGCTTGTCGATCTGCGGCATGGCGCCGGCGCTGTCCTCGGGGACTTCGAACCGCTTCAGGCGGGCGCCATCCAGACGCACATCCATTTCCGCCGGCAGGCTCAGGGCTTTTGGCAGCTTGCCCTCGGTCTGCCCGGTGCCGCGAGCAGCCGGAACGGCGACTTCCGGCTCCTCCGCTTCCCGCAGGAAGGTCGCTCCCAGGGATCGCAGTCCCGCCTTCACCGGCACGCGCAGTTGGTACAGCGCGCCGTTATCTTCTCCTGTGAGCTTCACCCGGATCACGTACTCGGCATCCAGCGGGAAGTAATAGGAAATGTCCAGCCCGCCTCGCGAATCGAAAGGAAGATCGTCGCCGACACGCTCATTGCGCCGCGCGCGGCTGATAAATTCATCCTGGTGCGGCTTCATGCCGGGGTCGCCTACCGCCAGCCGGCTCACCATCCGCGCCGCCGACATGTACCGTTCAAACAACGTTGGAGAGAGCGAAAGCACCGCGCCGATGTTGTCGAAGCCGTAGCCTGAATCGTCCACGGGGAGGGTTGCCCCGGCATCGATATCGAGCGCCACCAGATCGCGAATCGCATTGCTGTATTCGGCGCGGTTCAGGCGGTGAATCACCGGATTGCCGGGATTCGGATTGGCGGCGGCTTGCCGGTCGAGAGCGTTTTCGACGGAAGCCGTGAATGCGGAGGCCTCGGATGCGCTGGGCCGGGGTAAACCGGGCGGCGGCATCTCGCCGGTGCGGATCTTGCGCAGCACCTTTTCCAAAACCGCCGCGTTACTGCCGGCATGTGCCGGGTCGATGCCTTCGAGCGACACGCCGCCGGTTTTGAGCTTTTGATTATGGCAAAAGACGCAGTACCGGTCGGTCAGAGAACGCTCTGGGACCGGCGCAGTGGTGACATGCGACTGCGCATACACCCAGGGCGCAATACCCAGGGCGATTGCCGCGCAGACAGCTACGCGCAATCCGTACAAGTTGCCCTCCCCTCAGAAAGCAGACTTTTCAATTGTACCGCGACGAGCCCGGGATTTGGAGCGGCAGCCATTCAATGCATTCAATGGGTGCTTAACCGATCTGGGAATTTCGCAGTTTGGGCGCGGCAACCGCTCCCTTACGGTCGCGGCTCGGTTACGGGCGCCGCGTGTTTTCAGTCACTTACCGAGCCGCGACCGCGAGGGAGCGGTTTGTAGGAACGGATTTCCCCGGATCGGTTAAGTCAAGCATCCCCATTCAAGCCGTGCGTGGATCAGCCGCTCTCGCAGCTCGACTGGCAGCGGTTCGGCGTGGCGCCTTCCTTCCATCCACTTTTGGTCTTGGCGGATCAGGTAGGCGTCCACTTCGGCCCGATTCGCAAGGTAATACGCGATGGCGCCGTAGACCTCTTCGAGCCGGAGAAGCTCGAAGTTCTGGCAGATCGTCTCGGGAGACTCGCCTCGGCGGAATGCATGGACAATCGAATCCAGAGAGACCCGCGTACCCGCGACAAAGTAGCTGCCGTCCCGCTCCCCGATGTAGTCCTTTGCCATGGCTCCTTCAACTGTACCGCCTGCTCTATTCCCGAGGCGGAGAATTCAGAGCAAAAAGCGGAACTGGCACGTGAGCGTCGGGAGCGCGGCCCGCCGCCAACAGCGTACCCACCGCATAGGCGAAGTATGGAGTGGCGTATTGGTGTTCCCGATGCAGAAACGGATCGACGACCGCCCCCTCCGCGTTCTGCTGGCGAGCGCTGAACCGGCAAATTCCTTCGACCGCTTCCAGGTACCGGCTGGCCGGGATTTCAAGCGCCTTCCAGGGATACGCGGTCAAATGAAAGTCCGTTCGGACCACGGCTTGGCCGAATGCGACGGCGCCCGATAGAAGTAGTAAAGCGAGGGATAGGAGGAATCTGGTTGGCCTCATGGAGACCATTGTGCATAAATACGCCTGCTGATTTCTGGGCCGGTTGGCGGCAACACGGCGCACGCAGCGGCGCGACCGCCCGGCGGGCCAACTGGGATAATGGAACCGGAGGAAGAACTCGTGGCCAGCCTGACGACGTCAATGCCGATCTCGATCGAAAACGAAAAGAACCCCTGGCTAGCGGCCGCGGCGCGGTTCGACGAAGCCGCCCTGCGCCTGAAGCTGGATGAGGGCATGTGCAAGGTCCTGCGGACGCCGGCCAAAGAGATCACCGTGAACATTCCGGTGCAGTTGGACGATGGCCGCCTGGAAGTGTTCACCGGCTACCGCGTGCAACACTCGATTGCCCGCGGACCCGGCAAGGGCGGCATCCGCTTCGCGCCCGACGTGACCCTGGACGAGGTCCGCGCGCTGGCCTCCTGGATGACCTGGAAGTGCGCCGTGGTCAACATCCCCTTCGGCGGCGCCAAGGGCGGCGTCATCTGCGATCCCAACCTGCTTTCCGATACGGAGCTGGAAAAACTGACCCGCCGCTACACCGCCGAGATCATCGATTTCATCGGGCCGGAACGCGATGTGCCGGCGCCGGATGTCAACACCAACGAAAAGACCATGGCCTGGATCATGGACACTTACTCCATGCATGCGCGCCACACGGTCACGGCGGTAGTCACCGGCAAGCCTATGTCGCTGGGAGGGTCTCGCGGGCGCCCGGAAGCCACCGGCCGCGGCTGCATGATGGTGACCCAGAAGGCGCTGACTCGCCTGGGAATGAAGCCGGAAGATACGAAGGTGGTGATTCAAGGCTTCGGCAACGTGGGCGGCATGGCGGCCAAGCTCATGTCCGCGGCCGGATTCCGCGTCGCCGCCATCGTTGAGTACGACGGCGCCGTTTACAACCGCCATGGTCTGGATATCGCCGCCCTGGCCGCGCACAGAAAGGAAACCGGCTCGGTCCGGGGCTTCGCCGGCGGCGAAGATATGGACCGCCACGAGGCCATGTTCCTGCCCTGCGACGTGCTGCTGCCCGCCGCGACCGAAAACGTGATCACCTCCGAAAACGCCCATAAGCTGCGCTGCCGGATTCTGTGCGAGGGCGCCAACGGTCCCACCACGCCGCTGGCCGATGAAGTTCTGGCCGAAAACAAAGTGTTCGTCATCCCCGATATTCTGGCCAACGCCGGCGGCGTGACCGTCTCCTACTTCGAATGGGTGCAGGACCGCCAGGGCTTCTTCTGGAACGAGCAACTGGTCAACTCCCGTTTGGAGGAAATCATGACCGAGAGCTTCGACGCGGTGGTGGAGTACGCCGAAAAGCATAACGTCAACAACCGCATCGCGGCCTATATGCTGGCGCTCGACCGGGTAGCTTGGGCCATCAAGTTGCGCGGCATCTATGCCTGAGCAACCGTGGCGCACGCACTCCTGCGTGCCGCGTCGAGACTCATCTCGACGCCCGTTTCACACAACGCCGGTTTGCTCCGACAGTGGGTCTCACCTAGAGCATCCGGAGCGTTGATACGATGATTACAGGACACCATCCCATCCATGACCGCGGAACCATCGCAGCGTGAGTTCGAGAACCTACCACCACGCCTTTGCGGAATACAGGCTGCGGGCGCTTTGGAACGTCCGCGAACTCGAACACCCCTCTCCCGAGGAGGCTATGGCCATTACCCGGAACTTACGTGTGGAAGGGGATTTGAGCGCGAGCCGCCTCGCGGAACAGATCGAGCGGGTCTGCCGTTCCGCTCTCTAAGATTCAAAGCGACGTTCTCCGTCTATTGGCGGCGCATCGCGATCCGGAAAGCTATGTCGGCGGCGGCACGCCGCTCAATCGCGACGCCCCGCGTTTTTCGCGGGGTTTCCCAGAGCGCAACAGGGAGGCCAGGTTCCGATCACAGCAAGATAAAGAAGGCCTGTGATGGCGGAGGCCTGTAGGGAGTATATGGGCGAAAGGGAAGTGTTCTTGGTTCAACACGTCCACACTTTGGATGATGACGAGGAGGAGGATGTGAAGACTATTGGCATCTACTCCACGAGAGAGGCTGCCCGGCAAGCGGTGGAACGGCTACGACTACGGCCCGGCTTTCGCGATGCGCCGGCGGCTTTTCAATTGACCCTTACTGGGTCGATCAGGACTGTTGGGAAGATGGCTCTGTAACCGTTCCTGGAGCGTAGGAAACCGGGGCAGTAACGTGGTTTCGCTGGTCTCGATATTGGTATGCTGGAACTGCTATGGCACGCCCGAACGGAAAAACAGCAAGCGCTGCGCCGCCTCCGCGGAAGCCGGCGGGCCGATCCCCGAAAACGCCGCGCATCGCGCGAATTGCGCAGCGCCTGGGCCGCATGATCCCCGAGGAGGAGTTGCGGCGGATTCCGAAGGATCTCTCCAGCCAGATCGACCACTACGTTTACGGAACGCCCAAGCGGTGAGGCGGGTCTTTGCCGACACGCTCTATTGGCTCGCAATCTTCATTCCTGACGACCAATGGGCCGCGGCCGCCCGTGACGCGGATGTTTCGGACGCTTCACTGGTCACCACCGAAGAGGTACTGAGCGAATTCCTGACCGCCGTATCCGCTCACGGCGATCACACCAGACGGTTGGCGTGCCGCCTGGTGCGCGAGATCCTGAATGATCCCGGCATCGAGGTGGCCGCCCAATCGCACGAATCGTTCCTGGCTGGGTTGGCGCTGTATGAGAGGCGCCCGGACAAGCAGTACAGCCTGGTCGACTGTATTTCCATGAACGTCATGCGCCAGCAGGGAATTCACGAGGTCCTCGCTCACGACCGGCACTTCTCGCAGGAAGGCTTCCTCCGGCTCCTGGATCGGAAGGCGTGACCAGCCGCATGCCGTCATCGCCCCGGGGTGCAACTGGCATAATGGAACCGGAGCTTCATGTCCTCTGACGCGTCCACGCCGCTGATGCGGCAGTACGGCAATATCAAGCAACAGGTTCCGGGCGCCCTGCTGCTGTTTCGCCTGGGCGATTTCTACGAGCTCTTTTACGAGGACGCCGTCACCGCCGCGCGCGAGCTCGAAATCACGCTGACGGCGCGCAACAAAGAGAAGGGCGCCGCCATCCCCATGTGCGGCGTGCCCTACCATGCCGCCGAAGGCTACATCGCGCGGCTGATTCAAAAAGGCTATCGCGTCGCCATCTGCGACCAGATGGAAGATCCCAAGCTGGCCAAGAAACTGGTGCGGCGCGAGGTCACCCGTATCGTGACTCCCGGCACGGCCATGGACGGAAACCTGGTTCGCTCGCACGAAAACAATTACCTGGCGGCGGTGGCCCACGCCGCAGGCATGGCTGGGCTGGCCTACGTGGACGTTTCCACCGGAGAGTTCCGCGCCACCGAGCTCGGCCCCGGCGAGGTATCGGGCGCCTTGGAGCAACTGGGCGCGCGCGAGGTTCTGTTCGCCGCCGAGGAGCCGTTGCTGGCGGGGCTCGACCGCGCCGGCGGCCGGTACGTGCGCACCGATCTGGAAGACTGGGTCTTCACCGCCGATTACGCCGGCCGCACCCTGCGCGAGCATTTCAAGCTGCTTTCGCTCGATGGCTGCGGCCTGGCCAATCGCCATGCCGCCATCGGCGCCGCCGGCGCCATTCTCCATTACCTGCGCGATACCCAGCGCGCGGCGCTCGATCACATCGACCGGCCGGCCTATTTCAACCGCGCCGATTCGATGATTCTGGACGCGGTGACGGTGCGCAATCTGGAGCTGACCGAACCGCTGTTCGCCGCCGACCGCGCGGAGGAGAAACAGCCGACTCTGCTGGCCGTGCTCGATCAAACCCTGACGGGGATGGGCGGCCGCCTGCTGCGCCAGCGCCTGCTGCGGCCTTCGCTCGACCGCGCCGAAATCGAAGCGCGCCTCGATGCGGTGGGCGAAATGCTCGACCAGACCATCCTGCGCGCCGAAGTGCGCAAGCAACTGGGCGGCATCCTCGACCTGGAGCGGCTGCTGGCCAAGGTCACGCTGGGCTCGGCCGGGCCGCGCGACCTGCTGGCGCTGGGCCGCTCGCTCGAAAAGATCCCCGCCCTCAAACGAACCTTCGATACCCAGCGCGCCGCCCGCCTGCGCACCCTCGCCGAGCGGCTGGACGAGCTGGCGGACGTGACCAAACGGATTCTCGACGCCATTGCCGACGAGCCGCCTTTCGACATCGCCGATGGCGGCGCGATCCGCGCGGGCTATCATGCGGAGCTGGACGAGCTCCGCGGGCTCAAGCGCAACGGCCAGCAATACATCGCACAGATCGAGAGCCGCGAGCGCCAGCGCACCGGCATTCAATCCCTGAAGGTGCGCTTCAACAACGTCTTCGGCTATTACATCGAGATCACCCGCGCCAATCAGCACCTGGCTCCGGCCGATTACGAGCGCAAACAGACGCTCGCCAACGCCGAGCGCTTTACCACGCCGGAGCTGAAGGACTACGAGCGCAAAGTACTCGACGCCGAAGAGAAAATCCTGACGCTGGAAAAAGAGCTGTTCAGCGCCGTGCGCCGCGAGGCCGCCGCCGAAGCGCCGCGCATCCGCGCCACCGCGGCCGCGGTCGCGGAGCTGGATGCCACCGCGGCGCTGGCGCAGGTCGCCGCCGAAAACCGCTACCACCGGCCGGCGTTTTCAGACAACGGAGAGATGCGGATTCTGGCCGGGCGTCACCCGGTGATCGAGCGGATCGCCGATCGGGAAGCCGGCCGCTTCATCCCCAACGATCTATATCTGAACGATTCGAGCGACCTGATCGCGATCATCACCGGTCCTAACATGGGCGGTAAGTCGACTTACCTGCGGCAGGCCGCACTGATTGCAATCCTGGCGCAGATGGGCTCGTTCGTGCCCGCGGAATCGGCGGCGCTGCCGATTCTGGACCGCATCTTCACGCGTATCGGCGCGTCGGACAACCTGTCGCGCGGGCGTTCCACCTTCATGGTGGAGATGACCGAGACGGCGGTGATTCTGAATACCGCAACCCCACGCAGCTTCATCGTGCTGGATGAAATCGGCCGGGGCACGGCGACCTACGACGGCCTGGCGCTGGCCTGGGCCGTGGTGGAGCAGATCCACGCGCGCACGCGCGCGAAGACGCTGTTCGCCACTCACTACCACGAACTGACCGAGTTGGCCGATCTTTTGGAAGGCGTGCGCAACCTGCGCGTCTCGGTGAAGGAATCGGGCGAGAACATCATCTTCCTGCGGAAGGTCGAGCCGGGCAGGGCCGACCGCAGCTACGGGATCGAAGTGGCGCGGCTGGCGGGCCTGCCGCTGGCGGTGATCGAGCGCGCCCGTGAGGTGCTGAAGCTGCACGAGCGCTCCGAGCACGCCGTGACCGAAGAACTGGCCAAGCCGGAGCCGGTCGGGCCGGTGCAGATCCGCCTGTTCGAACCGGTGGGCTACGGCATCGCCGGCCGGATTCGCGGCGTCAACCTGGACGAACTGCGGCCGATAGAAGCGCTGCAGTTGCTGGCGGAATTGCAAAAGGAGCTGGGCCGGGAATGAGGATACAGCCATGAGAGTCGCCGGGGTGATGAGCGGCACGTCGCTCGATGGCATCGATGTGGCGATTGTAGATATCGTCCGCGGCCGGGCCCGCACGGTCGGCTTCACCTCGACTCCGTATCCCGCCCGGATCCGGGAAGAGCTGTTGCGGTGGTATCGGGAGCCAGTCGAAATCGAACGAGTGTCGCGGCTCAATTTCGAGTTGGGCGAGTTATACGCCAGCGCGGTAGAGGCCGCCGTGCGGCGCCATGGCGCGGTGGAACTGATCGGCTGCCATGGGCAGACGGTCTACCATAGCGGCGGAAAGCACACGCTCCAGCTTGGAGAATCGGCGGTGCTGGCGGAGCGCACCGGAGTTCCGGTGGTGGCGAATTTTCGCGCGCGCGATATCGCCGCCGGCGGACAGGGCGCGCCGCTGGTTCCGTTGGTCGATTACCTGCTGTTCCGCCATCCGCGGCGCACGCGCGTGGCGCTCAACATCGGCGGCATCGCCAACGTCACCGTGATCCCGGCGGGCGCTAAACCGGAGCAAGTGGTTGCATTCGATACCGGCCCGGGTAACATGGCGATCGACGCCCTGGCGCGGGAATATTCGGGCGGCAAGCTGCGCTACGATCGCGGCGGCCGCATCGCGGTGTCGGGCAAGATCGACCACAAACTGCTCGACCGGCTGCTGTCGGATGCCTACTATCGCCGCGAGCCTCCCAAGAGCGCCGGGCGCGAACAGTACGGTTCGGAATTCATAGCACGCATGAAACGGTCCGGCACCGGGCTGACGGATTTGATCGCCACCGCGACCGTGCTGACCGCCGCGACCATCGCCGGCGGAGTACGGCAGTCCGGGGCCGGCGAGGCCGAGTTGATCGTCTCCGGCGGCGGCGCGCACAACCCGGTGCTTCTCGCCCACCTGGCCGGTTTCCTGCCCGGTGCGGCGATTGCCACTTCGGGCGATTACGGAATCGACGTGGACGCGAAAGAAGCCATAGCCTTTGCCGTACTGGCGTGGCGAAGCTGGCGCCAGAGGCCGGGAAACCTGCCATCGGCTACTGGCGCCAGGAGGGCGGTACCCCTCGGCAACATCACTCGGTGACGGAAAATGCGTTGACCGCGGTTAGCGCAAGGCTGGTTGCGGTTCACCCACGGCGTTCGGTGTATCTACTTCCCGGCCCACGCGCATGTTCTTCCAATCGTAGGCGAATTCCTTGCCGCACTCCAGACACGCGACGTACGTGGCGGGCGACGCACCGCGGCGCGTCTGAGGAAAACTGACACGTTGGTGCGAGCATCCGAAGATTGCTCCGAAAATCGACTGTAGCATTCGGCCCCCTTCGAATTGTTAGATTCGAGGCGGCCCGACGAAGTTTCAGGCGCGAGTTTGGAACGTACTAAGCAATGCGCGAGGCGATGGAGTCGGCAATGGCGCGCCCGTGAAACCGTCCGTTTTCAATGAAGATTTCGTTGGTGTGCATGCCGGCTACGATCACTCCGGCCAGGTAGATACCGGCGCGTTCGCTCTCCAGGGTTTCCGGATTGGTGCGGGGTTTCTTAGTAGCCGGCTCGAGCGCGATGCCGAGCGAGCTAAGGAAAGCGAGATCGGGACGATATCCGATCAGGGCAAAGACAAAATCGTTCTTAAGGGTAACTTCACCTTCAGGTGTCGCGACGCGGATGGCGCGTTGCTGAATTTCAACCACCCGGGAGTTGAAGTAAGCCGGGATCTCCCCACATTTAATACGGTTTTCAATATTCGGTTTTATCCAATATTTCACTTTGCTGGAGATACTCGCGCCGCGGTGAATGAGGGTGACGCGCGCTCCGGTCCAAAAGAGCTCCAGGGCGGCAATGGCGGCGGAGTTCTTGGCCCCGATCACGGCCACGTCGTGGTTGTAATAAGGATGCGGCTCCTTGTAGTAATGCAAGACCTTGTCGAGATCTTCGCCAGGGACATCGAGCCGGTTGGCCACGTCGTAGTAACCGGAGGCCAGCACGATCTTACGGGCGCGATAGGAGTGCGGGCAGCCGCAACGATCGGTGGTGGAAACTTCAAAAGCGTTGTCTTCGCCGGTGATGCGGTCCACGCGCTCGTACTGGCGGATATCGAGCTTGTAATGATCGGCCACGCGGCGATAGTATTTGAGGGCTTCGTGGCGGTTGGGCTTTTCGTTGAGACTGGTCATGGGGATATCCCCAATTTCCAGCAACTCGGGGGTGGTGAAGAACACCATGTTGGTGGGATAGTTGTAGATCGAGTTGACCACGCAGCCCTTCTCGATCAGGACGGCGCGGACGCCGCGCCGCTTGAGCTCGATGCCGCAAGCGAGGCCGGTGGGGCCGGCGCCCACCACCACGGCATCCACCGATTCGGCGTTGACGGCGGATTCATTCCAAGGCGCCTGGGTCAAAGTTTGGCCTCCACTTCGGCCGAGATTCGCTCCAGCGCGCCGGCCAGAGCGGAGGTATCCTTGCCGCCGCCTTCGGCCATATCGGGGCGCCCACCGCCTTTGCCGCCCACGACTTGGGAAAGCGCGGCCGCCAGCTTGCCCGCCTGCACTTTACCCGTCAAGTCCTTAGTGACGGCGCAGACGATAGCCACGCCATTTTCATCCACCGAAGCCAGCATCACCACGGCCGATTTCCACTTATTGCGCAGCGAATCGGCAAGGGTGCGCAGTTGCTGGCGGTCCATGCCGTCGAGGCGCGCGGCCAGCAGGCGGGCACCGTTGACCGTGCGCGCCTGGGATTCGAGCGCGCCGGAAGCCGCCTGTGCCAGCTTCTCCTTCAACAGCTTGACCTGGTGTTCGAGCGAGCGCTCGGTTTCGAGCAACCGCTCCACCTGTTCGATCAGCTCCGGTTCGGAGGCGCGCACCAGCTCGGAAATACGCTTGAGCGCGCCGTTGGCCTGTTGGTACTGCCGCAGCGCCGCTTCGCCGGTAATGGCTTCGATGCGCCGCACGCCGGAGGAAATGCTGCCTTCGGCGACAACCTTACAGACACCGATATCGCCGGTGCGAGTTACGTGCGTGCCGCCGCACAGCTCGGTGGAGAAACCGGGCACGCAGACCACGCGCACTTCCTCGCCATACTTTTCGCCGAACAGCGCCATGGCGCCGGTGGCGATGGCCTGATCGAGCGCCATGACGCGGGTGGCGACTTCGCTATTGCGCAGGATCTGGTCGTTCATGAGGCGCTCGACTTCGTCGATTTCGGCGCGGTCCACGGCGGCGTAGTGGGTGAAATCGAAACGCAGGCGGCCGGGTTCCACCACGCTGCCAGCCTGCTTGACGTGGGTGCCCAGCACCTCGCGCAGGGCAGCGTGCAGCAGATGGGTCGCGGTATGGTTGCGGCGGGTGGCGTTGCGGAGGGGCGCGGCCACTACGGCGCGGAGGACGTCGCCGACGGCGATGGGCGCCAGCGCGGCGATGCGATGCACGGTCAATCCGGGCACGCCGGGGAAAGCGGTTTCGACGTTCGCCACCGGTTCGCCCGACGCCGCATAGAGCGTGCCGCGATCGCCCACCTGGCCGCCGGTCTCGGCGTAGAAGGGCGTCTGGTCGAATACCAACTCGGCCTTGGCGCCGGCGGCGAGGTGGGTCACCGGCTCGCGGTCGGCTATGAGAGAGAGTACACGGCACTCGGCGGCGAGATCGGTGTAGCCGAGAAATCTGGTACGGCCGCGCTCCAGCAGTTTCTGGTACGCGGGCGCGACGGCCGCCTTTTCCGCGCCCTTCCAACTGGCGCGGGCGCGCTCGCGCTGCGTCTTCATTTCCTCATCGAAGGCTTCGCGGTCGAGCGCGAGACCGTGTTCGCGGGCCATCTCCTCCTGCTCGTCGAGAGCCAGGCCGTAAGTGTCATAGAGCTTGAAGGAGAGCGCTCCGGGGATCTGGCGGCCGGCCAGCGTCCTGATGGAATCCTGGAACATCTTTTCGGCTACCAGGAAGGTGGTGGCGTAGCGGTGTTCCTCGTCCTTCACGACTCGGGCCACGCGCTCGACGCTTTCCATCAATTCCGGATAGGGCGATTTCATGAGCGCGGCCACGAACCCGGTGAGCTTGTACAGGAAGGGGTCTTCCACGCCGATCAGGCGGACGTTGCGCATGGCGCGGCGCATGATCTTGCGCAGCACGTAACCTCGGCCCTCGTTGGAGGGAAGGACGCCGTCGTGAATCAGGAACGCGGCGGCGCGGGCGTGGTCGGCGGCGATGCGCAGGGCGGTATCGACGCGAGCGTCGGCGCCGTAGGCGAGGCCGAACAGGCCGGCGGCGTGATCGATGATGGGGCGAATCAGGTCGGTGTCGTAATTGGAAATCTTGCCCTGCAGCACGGCGGCAATCCGCTCTAGGCCCATGCCGGTATCGATGGAAGGACGAGGCAGGGGAGTGAGTTTGCCCTGGGCGTCGCGGTCGAACTGCATGAAGACCAGGTTCCAGATTTCGACGAAACGGCCGCCGGCATCGTCGGGAAACTGTTCGTGCTCGCGGCCCGGCTCGGCGGCTTCCGGACCCAGATCGTAGTGGATCTCCGAGCACGGACCGCAGGGGCCGGTTTCGCCCATCTGCCAGAAATTGTCCTTCTCGTCGAGGCGGAAGATGCGGCTGGCGGGTACACCGGCGACCTTTTGCCAGAGCTGGTCGGCGTCGTCGTCCTCGCGAAAAACGGTGACGTAGAGTTTTTCTTTGGGCAGGCCGTAGGTTTTGGTGATCAGGTCCCAGGCGAACTCGATGGCTTCGGCTTTGAAGTAATCGCCGAAGGAAAAGTTGCCCAGCATCTCGAAGAAGGTGTGATGGCGGCGGGTGTAGCCGACGTTTTCAAGGTCGTTATGTTTGCCGCCGGCGCGGACGCATTTCTGCGAAGAAGTAGCGCGCAAATAGTCGCGCTTTTCCAGCCCCAGGAAGACGTCCTTGAACTGGTTCATGCCGGCGTTGGTGAACAGAAGAGTAGGGTCGTTAGCCGGGACCAACGAGGAACTGCGCACCGGGCGATGACCGCGCGCGGCGAAAAAATCGAGAAAGCACTGCCTGATCTCGTGACCTGTCACTGGAATCCTTATGCCGAAGGGGTTGAAATTCAATTGTAGCGGGAGATACAGCGGCGGTGGGCGGATGGGTTGGCTTCTTCAGACCTTGCGCAAGCGGCGAAACACTAACCTGCCCAGCGCGAGCACCGGCACCGATAAGAACGCTCCGGGAATGCCGGCCAGTTCCATTCCCGCGAAAACCCCGAACAGCACCAGCAGGGGGTGCATCTCCATGCCTTGCGACAGCAGTTTCGGCGACAGCAGGTAATCCTGAAACATACGGAAGCCCGCCAGAAATCCGGCCACCAGCAGCAGGGGCGCGCCGCTCAGCCAGGTTACCGCCAGGATCACGGCCGCGGCCGTAAGCGGGCCTATGGTGGGGATGAATTCCAGCATACCGGCCAGGGCCGCCAGCAGGATGCCGTACGGCATGCCCACGATCGTGAAGAAAAACGCCTGCGTCACGAAGGCCACCAGCGACAGCGCCACCAGCGCCCGGATATACTGCGCCAGCAGCAGGTGGGCGTCGACTAGAACCGCGTCCAGCAGGGACCGCTGCGGGCCTTCCTCAGCCAGTTCCAGTATCTGCTGCCGAATGATGGCGCCGTCTTTCAGGAAGAAAAACGCCAGGACGGGCACAATCACGATATAGATCAGACCGCTGGCCATCGAGAGGAAGCGGATGGCGGCCCTCGGCAGCTCCGAAGCCCATTCGCCGGAACGCTGCAGGATTTCCGCGCGGAGTTGCTCCACCGGGATGCGCTGAATCGAGGCCGATACCAGCGCGGGCAAACGCCTGGCAAGCCCGCCGTTCTCGAACGCGGTCGCCTGCTCCACCACCTTGGTTACGATGGCGACCCCCGCGCCGGCCACCGCGGCCACCAGCAGAACATAAGAGATCACCAGCCCGGCCTGGCGCCAGCGCCGCTTGCCGGGCAGCATCCGGTTGACCCAATCCACCAGCGGCGCCAGCATGAAAGCGAACAACAGCGCCAGTACGAACAGAAACAGCGTGCTCCGCACCTGGTAGAGCAACCAGAGCAGCAGCAGTACCAGTGCGACTGTCCAGGTCACGCTAGCGGCGCGACGATCGATTCCGGGCATTTCTGCATGCTAACAGAATGCGGCTTGTGGGACAGCCTCCCTTTGGCCTGTCGTTGGCAGCGCCGACCGGCCAGACCCGCCGTTCCCACCACCACCAGGTGCGCGTGATTGCTCGTCAGGCAGTATGCCAGCTCCTCGACATGGGCGTTGGCGAGTTCGGCCCGCAGCAACTCCAGAAATAACCTGTAGTCGGCGACGGTGAGAAAGACCCGTTCGCGATTGGTTCCGCGCTGCGTGACGTGGTACACGGCCTTCCCTGGGCGGCTGCGCGGTGGGATCGCGCATTCAGTTATACTCCCTGCTATGCGGGTTCTGATCCTGTCGGTGGCTTGCCTGTTGGCGCTTTCGTCTTGCGGCTCGGAGCCGAAGAAAGCGCCGGTTGCGGCGAAGCCGGAGCCGGTGAAGCCACCGGATGAATCGCGGCGTTTTCCGCAGGCCAACCTGGTGTCGAGCGAGGTGCTGGCGGCCGGGTTGATGGGGCATGCGTTCATGCCCGGCGGCACGGTTGGGCATTTCAAGAAAGGCCATGCCGAATACGACATGTTCCTGGCGAAGCTCAATACGCCCACCGACGCGGCCATTCTGTTGCTGGACTGGAGCCAGGCGTTGACGGACTCGAAGCTGGTGCCCTCCTTCGGCGGTTACCGCGGCAAGGATGGGGAACGCCCGGTATTCGTGTTCGCTAAAGGCGCGTGGATCGCGGGGATTGCGGGCCTGCCGCAGAACCAAGCCGATGCCGAGGCCAGAGTGCTGGCCAGCCGAATCGAGTAAGGGCGCGCGGTATGACCAGACCCGGCTCTATCCCCCCACCAGCACCGTGAACTCGCCCAGCACGATGGTGCCGCCGTGGGCCGTCAGGTCTCCGATGCGGGCCTGCGGCAACCCCTCGGTCAGCACCGTAAAGGAGCCCAGCACGATGTCGTCCGGAGGACCTACGCAGATGGCCATGTCGGTGACGCGCGCGGCGGGCAGGCCGCCGATCAGGACGGTGGGCGCTCCAGGCGCCAGAATGGGGCCGCCCACGTGCGGCACCAGCACGGTCAACATGGGGCAAACGTGCATATCGGTAAGGCGCGCGGCCGGCGATCCCATCGGGTTCCTCCTAAGTGTTGGTCCTGTAACAACCGGACAAACCGCTCCCTGACGGTCGCGGCTCGGAACAATGCGCTATCCCTGCTTCGGCTCCCACAGTTTGATGCGGCGAGCCACTTCCAGCCCCTGCGAAATGAAGCTCTGGAATTTCTCCGGGCCTTTCTCCGGTTCCGTCGCCAGCGCCGAAACCACCACCGCGCCCGCCACCATCTTCGCGCTCAGGTACTCACCCGGAGGCACCTCGGGCGCACCCGGCGCCGCCAGGCTGCCTCCGCTCAGAAACACCGCCAGGCCCACGCACCCGGCCGGCGTCCGGAACTCCGCCTTTTCTCCCGCCGCTCTCGCCGCCCGCCGGTTTTCGTCGCTGGGCTGTGAAATCCAGTTCTCCACCGCCGCCAGCGCCGCCGCGATCTTCGCCGGCGGATTGGCGCCCGAAGCCCGCCGCGCCGCCACCCAGGCCCACCACACCGCTTCCCGCTTGGGCAAAGCGTGCGCCAGAAATTGCACCGCGTCCCGGTACAGCTTCCCCGCGGTCATGCGCTCCACAAACGAGCGCGGGTCGAGGTCCGCCTGCAGCATAGCCAGCGCCTCGTCGCTCAACTCCGCCACCCCGGCGATGGTTTCCGCCGCCGACTTCGTGCCCGTCGTCTCCGCCATGGCTCTAGTTAATCATAACGATTCCGCCCGTGATCTGGGTCATCGCGTCGCCGCTGGCCGACAAGACCGCATCGGCGCTGACGGTGACCATGATCCCGCTGATGGTGATCCCGCTCTGATCGATGGTGATGCTGTTACCTCCCACCGTCAGCGTAATGGATGTCATCGCTGTCATGCTGATGCTGCCAACCGACGCGGTGGTGCTCTGGTTCCCCACATCCAAGGTCGTGGACTGGTTGCCCAAATTCAGAGTGGTGGACTGGTTCCCCATTTTCAGCGTGGTGGTCTGGTTGCCCACGTCCAGCGTGACGGTCCGGTTACCTTGCATGAGCTCGGTCGATTGGTTGCCCTGGTTGATGGTGGTCGACTGATTGCCGTCGATGGTGATGGTTTCCTTGCCGTGTACCGTCTTGGTTTCGTCCGTATAAATGGTGGTGGTGCGGTTTCCGCCGGGCTTCCCAATGCCAGTGCCCACCGTGCGCGTCTCGTCGTGCTCCACCTCGGTGGTCAGGTCCTTCTCGGCGTGCAGCAGAATCTCCTCGCTGCCCATTTTGTCTTCGAAGCGGAATTCGTTGTAGTTGGCCGCCGCCCCGCCCGTCGAGCTGCGGCTCTTGATCCCGCTTTGCGTCTTGTTGTCGGGAAGCGTGTAGGGCGGCATCTGGTCGTTGTTGTACACGCTGCCGACGATGATGGGGTGATCGGGATCGCCTTCGAGAAAATCCACGATCACCTCCTGCCCGATCCGCGGAATATGGATCGCGCCCCACTGCTTGCCCGCCCAGTGCGTGGCCACGCGCAGCCAGCAGGAGCTGCTGGCGTTGTCCTGGCCCTGCCGGTCCCACGGAAATTGCACTTTCACGCGGCCGTACTTGTCGGGGAAGATTTCGTCGCCCGGCGGCCCCACCACAATCGCCGTCTGCACCCCGTGAACCACCGGCTCCGGCGTGGTGCGCAGCGGCACATAGGGCAGCGCCACCGGGATCGCCGTGAACCGGTTTTGGTAAGTGAACGGTTCGGTGTTCCGGTCGGCCTGCAATGGCTGCGTGGCATCGTGCTCCACTCCCGTCACCACAAATTCTCCGTCGTCGGAAAAGTGGTTGGTGAGCGTGAACTTGTAACCCGGCGTCAGCCCCTGGTGATTGCTCTCGCCGTGAATCAGAATGCTGCCGATGGTCTCCTGCTTCATGCGAATCGCCACCGTGCGGGTGGCGTCGGCGAAAGCGTCGTTCAGGTTCGAAGTCTGGTCCCCGCCGCCCGAGCTCACCCCGTCGAATCGCAGCACATAATCGCCTGGATAGTCGTAAAGCTCCCAGGCGCTATTGGGGCCCAGCGTCAAATCGTGCGACACCGTGCCGACTTGCAGGCTGGACTGGACGGTCTTGCTGGCCTCGTAATTCGAGTCCGGATTCTGGAAGTGGAAGTCCCAGTTCGTGTACTTGCCCGAACGTAAGTCCTGCACCTTGCTCCAGCCGTAAATGCGCATGTCGCCGCGCGTGCCGCCCACCACGTCTTCGTAGCGGATGGAAGGCTGCAGACCGATGTCCTGGTGCACCTGCGGGCTGTCTCCGATCACCATGGTGTGGTCGCTCGTCGTGTGCTGGAAGAAATAGAAAATGCCCTCCTCTTCCATCAGCCGGCTGGCGAAAGCGAAATCGGTCTCGCGGTATTGCACGCAGTATTCCCGCGGCTTGTAGGTGCCCGTCAACTGTTGCTGGGTGGTCAGCCCCGTAAGGACCGTGGTGAGAATGTCGGGAACGCTCTGCTGTTGAAAGATGCGGCTCTGCGCTTTGCGGGTCAAGTTCCAGAGTTTCGGCACCACCTGTATGCGCAGGTGCAGGTATTGGTCGAAGTCGAGCTGTGCGATGCCGCTGACGATGCCGTTGATGTTGCGCACGCCCGTGGTCGCCACGCCGTCGTCCGACCACATCTCCGTCGCCAAGGTGATCGTCACCGGTTGTCCCAGCAGTTGGCTGAACGGGAAAGCGCCGGTTCCCTGCCAGTAGGCCTCTAGCTCGTAGTGAAACAATTCGGACAGCGCCTCGCGGCCTCTGACTCCGCTTACGAAAATCATATCGGTGCCGAGCGGTGTCGTGAGCTGGAGCGGGCGGTCGGTTTGAGCAAACATCGATATTCCTCCCTCCGCGGCGGGGATGGACGGCGCCATCCCCGCTCGAGATCGGTCAGTTGTAAACGAAGGCGCCGTTCTCGCCGATCGTGACGTGAATCGGCGCCGGCTTCTGCCGCTCCGCCAGGCGCGACAGAATCCGCCGCGAAATCTCCGGCAGCAGCGTGTTGGTCAGAATATTGTCCACGTTGCGCGCCCCGCTCTCCACTTCCGTGCAGCGCCGGGCTACTTCCTCCACCAATTGCTCGTCGTGAGTCAGCGCGATCCGGTGCGTTTGCTCCAGACGCCGCTGGATCTTTCCCAGCTTCAGCCGGACGATCTGCTTCAACGCTTCGTCGCGCACCGGGAAGTAGGGAATGATCACCAGCCGGCCCAGAAACGCCGGCTTGAAGGTTTTGTTCAACTCCGGCTTGAGCGCCTTCACCAGGCCCTCGGGGCCGGGCATGGTCTCCGGGTCGGCCGTCAGTTTCATGAGCGTATCCGTGCCGGCATTGGAAGTCAGAATGATGATCGTATTCTTGAAATTGATCTCCCGCCCTTCGCCGTCCTCCATCATGCCTTTGTCGAAAACCTGGAAGAACAGCTCCAGCACATCCGGATGCGCCTTTTCGCATTCGTCCAGCAGCACCACGGAGTAAGGCCGCCGCCGCACGGCTTCGGTCAGCACGCCGCCTTCGCCGTAACCCACGTATCCCGGGGGCGAGCCCTTCAGCGTCGAAACCGTGTGCGCCTCCTGAAACTCCGACATATTAATGGTGATCATGTTCCGCTCGCCGCCGTAGAGCAGGTCGGCCAGCGCCAGCGCGGTCTCGGTCTTTCCCACCCCGCTCGGCCCCACCAGCAGGAACACGCCGATGGGCTTGGAGGGATCCTCCATCCCGGCCTTGGAGGTGCGAATGCGTTCGCTGATGCCCGCCAGCGCGTGGTCCTGGCCAATCACGCGGCGGCCCAGCAGCGATTCCAGCGTAAGCACCGATTGCACTTCGTCTTTCAACATCTTTCCGATCGGAATTCCGGTCCAGCCGGACACGACGTCGCCCACGATGTGCGCGTCCACGCAAACCCGCATCAGGGGATTCTCGCCCTGCAGGGCTTCCAGCTCCCTGTTGAGCTGGTCCAGTTCCGCGCGCACCGCTTGCGGATCCACCGGCAAAGCCGGCGCGGCGACTGGAGCCACGGCAGGCGCGGCGCCCGCCGCCGCGGCCTGTGGGGCAGCGGCAGCCGCGGCAGCAGCGGGCACCGCGGCGATTGCTGGCGCCTTGGCGTCTTCCAGCTTGGCGCGCAGATCGCGGATGCGGTTCACCAGGTCGCGTTCCTTCTGCCAACGGGCTTCGAGTTCCACTTTGCGCGCTTCCGCCGCCGCTTTGAGTTTGGCCACCGCCGCCAGCCGCTCCTCGTGGTCCGCGCCCAGCGCCGACTCGCGCTCCAGTACGTGCATCTGCACCGTGCAATCGTCGATCTCCCGAATCGCGTCTTCCAGAGCCGGCGGCGTCGCCTGCTGGCTCAGCGAAAGCCGCGCGCAAGCCGTATCCAGCACGCTTACCGCCTTATCGGGAAGCTGCCGGTCGGCCAGGTAGCGGTGTGAAAATTTCACCGCGGCGCTCAGCCCTTCGTCCAGAATGCGCACATTGTGATGTTTCTCCAGCGCCGGCACCAGCCCGCGCAGCATCACCTGGCATTTAACCTCGTCGGGCTCCTCCACCTTGACCACCTGGAAGCGCCGCGCCAGCGCGGGATCCTTTTCGAAGTATTTCTTGTACTCCGACCAGGTGGTGGCCGCGATTGTGCGCAGTTCCCCGCGAGCCAGCGCCGGTTTCAGCAGGTTGGCCGCGTCGTTCTGTCCCGCCGCGCCGCCCGCCCCGATCATGGTGTGCGCTTCGTCGATAAAAAGAATGATCGGCGTGGGTGAGGACTTGACCTCTTCGATCAACCCCTTCAGGCGATTTTCGAACTCGCCCTTCACTCCGGCTCCGGCCTGCAGCAGCGCCAGGTCCAGCGTGCGCACCGTGACGTTTTGCAGCGGCTTCGGCACGTCGCCCTGCGTGATCCGCAGTGCGAAACCTTCCACCACAGCCGTCTTCCCCACGCCCGCCTCGCCCGTCAGAATGGGATTGTTCTGCCGCCGGCGGGTCAGAATATCGATGATCTGCCGGATTTCGAAATCGCGGCCCAAAACATTATCGATTTTTCCGTTCTTGGCGTTTTCGGTCAGATTCACCGTGAACTGGTCGATGTTCGGTGTCTTGCCGCCCGCCTTGGTGCCCGGCGCCCCGCCCGCTGCTGCTGCCGCCGCGGCAGCCGGCTGCGCCACAAACTCCAGCGAATCTTCCAGGATCGCCGGCAATTGTTTCCGCAGCGACTCCGGCTCGATCTTCAGGAACTCCCGGCTGAAGTCCCGCATCAGCCTCGACAATTCCTCGCTGGCGGCCAACGCCAGAATCACAAAGCCCGAGCGAATCTGGGTTCCGCCAAACTCCAGCGACCCGATCGTCCATGCTTCGCTCAGCGCCTTCACCAGCGTGGGAGTATAGGACGGACCGCGCGCGTTGCCGCGCTTCATCCGTTCCAGGCTTCCCGCGATTTCCGCCGCCAGGCGCGACCGGTCCACGCCAAACGTCTTCATAATGATGGCGAAATCGGTTTCGTTCGCCTCCAGCAGTTTGGAAAGGAAGTGTTCCACTTCCAGGTTGAAGTGGGTTTGCGATACGCACAGGCCGACCGCGTCTTCGAGCGCTTTGCGTGTGGTGGGATTCAGCCTGCCCACCAGCGGTTTCATCAAGTCCATGCTTTGTCTCCTATATCTCCAGAATGGTTTCACCCGGATCGCGATGGAACGGAGCCGATTTCATCCAGCTCGTCCATCCCAAAAGCGGAGCCTCCGGTTCGGCTCCCGCAAGTTCGCAGGGAGGTACCGCGTCCCGGCGCAGAATCAATTGCAACTCCAGATCGAATTCACTGCCCGCATAAAAAGCCGTCAGCGCGCGCAGGGCGCGGTGCGCGTCCCCGCCCGGCAGAAACCCCTGGTAATCGGCCAGCTCCAGCGGCCCCAGCCGGATGCGCACCCGCGACTGCTGGTCCCAAACTTCATCCCCCACCACGCAGCCGAAACCCAGGCTCTCCGAATCCCGCCCGCTCTCGTCCAGCGCGCACTGCGCCTCCGGCTCCAGCGCGTACCACGCGCCCACGAACTGGTCGATCTCCACCGGCACGCCGAAATAGTCCAGCAGGATCTGCCGCAATCCCAGCGCCGACCGCGCCTCCAGCGATAGCAGCCCGCTGTAGAACAGCAGCGAATCGTCGCTCACGTTCTGGCGGTTTTCGAGGCCCGGCGTGTCGAGGCCGATCGTCGCCAGCAGGTGGCGCGAAAACAGGTCCCTTTCCCCGCGCTCGTAGGCCATGGTGAAACGGTACTTCTCCCAGGCCTGGAAAAACAGCGAAATCATGCGGTGATGGAAGATGTCGAAAAAGTCGCGCGTGGTGTTGTCGCGCGCCCGCATGCGCTCCAGCACCATCTCGCTGTAGGGCACCGGCAGCACTCCCAGCGGGCCGATCAGCCCCATGAAATTCACCCGCATCTTCACCGGCCCATCGAGCGAAGTCTCGATCTCCTGCACCTGGCTGGCGGGAAACGCCATGCCCGGGTTCACCCCCAGCCGCACCACTTCGTCGCGCGGATTGGAGAACCGCCCCACCACCTGGCGGCCCGGAAGCATGCGCGCCAACAACCGCACCGCCTGGAAAAAATCGAACCGGTACGGCTCCTGTACCAGTGACTCCGCCACCGGCCAGCGCTCCAGGTCTACAGCAGAATCTTCTGGCCTGCTCGAGGTGGCCATTGGCGCAGCATCTCCTTTCTCTGCCGCGTCCGCACGCGCAGTTGGCTGAAGCTGTTCAGCGAAACGTACAATCCCAGAAACGCTTCCAGCACCGCGGCGAACAGGTACACGCCGCCGCCCACGAATTGCTCCTCGTCGAACTCCATGTCCACCTGCACGCCGCGCGCAAACGAGCTCACCCCCTCGGAGACCACGCGCGCGAAATGCCGCCGGCTGCTCAGCCCCACCAGCCCTTCGATCTGTTTATCGGCGTACGTCGAACCGGTGAAATTGTAAACTCGCAGCAGCTCCTGCAACGCCTCCCGCCCATCCGTCACCAGCGACAGGTAATTCAGCGAAAGCTGGCTCACCAGCCGCCATAACGTATCCTTGCCCACCGCCGGCCGCAGCGTGTCGGTGGGCTTCATCAACGCCACGATGCGCTTCATCGGCACCACGCCTTCCAGCTCGAAATCGCCCGCTTCGTTGCCAAACGGAAGCCGCGCCGGCAGGTCGCGATTGGTGCAGATCGTGCGCACCGTCAGCGCATCCACATCGGGCCGAACCGGCCGCGAGGAAAGATCCACCAGCGTCAGATACACGTCCGTGCCTTCATCGTCCCGCGCTGTCGACCGGCGCCGCGCCGCCTGCCAGAACGCCTGAATCTTGTTGCGCGTCGATCCGTGCCGAAACGAATAAAAAGGCTCGAAGCGGGTCACTTCCTGCGACTGCGGATTCGCGCTCACCACTTCGGCGACTTCGAAAACCTCCATCGCGGTGCGCCGGCTGACGTCCGGCACGATCGGGTACTCGTAGCTGCGGTGCGACAGCAGAATCGGCTCCGCCGTCTGCGGAAACAGGTTCACGATCGGTGCGCAACCGAGGCGGAACGTCTTCGCCGATATCCCCAGCTCCAACGCCTGGCGCCGGTCCGCGCGCTCAAACGGCGAGATCAGCAAAATGAATTCCGCCCGCGAGCCGAAACCCGCCTCCGCCAGCCGGTCCAGCCCGTCCAGATCGAAAAAGAAGAATTTCTGCGGAAAACAAAAATACTCCTGCAGCAGCCCGTAGCCCAGAAACGACCGCCGCGGATAGGGCAGCATCGATTCGTCTTCCCCGAACCCCACCGGACGCAACGAGCCCGCCGGCAACGTCAGCGGCTCGACGCGCGTTTTCGGGGTTGGATCGCGCACCAGAATCTGGGCGCAGTTGTTCGCCACCAGCTCGTACAGATTGTGAATCAGGGCGGCCTCGCCGCTCAGGTAAAACCGCAGCGAACGAAGCCCCGTCATTTTGGCGAAATTCAGGTCCGCCAGCACGCGCAGGTCGATCCGCACCGCCGCCGCCGCGTCGGATACTTTCACCGCCGGCCGCAGCCGGTCCGGCACCGTCCACTCCGCTTCCGCCACCGCCACCGGCCAAAGCTGAAGATCGTAGCAGGTGCGGAATTTACAGGGAATCCCATTGACCGGCCGCGATCGCAGCACCGAACCGCGCTCCAGCCGCAGCCCTACCGCCGGCGGTATCTGCACCGGATCCGCCGAGAATTCCGCGATCGACATGGACGGGATCGGCCGCAGGTAATGCGGATACAGAATGTTGAGCAGCGCCTCGGTGATCTCCGGAAATTCGTCGTCGATCTTGAGATGAACCCGCGCCGCCAGAAAAGCGAACGCTTCCAGCAACCGCTCCACGTGCGGGTCCTCGCACTTGTCCGGCTCGATGATTAGCCGCGAGGCGATCTTCGGATACTTGGCGGCAAACTCCGCACCCATTTGCCGTAGAAAGGAAAGCTCACGCTCGTAATACAGCAGCAGCTCATCCCGCACTCGGCTCTCCCTTGACCTGGAAATCGCCGCTCGATAACTGCAGTACCGTATCGAAGGAAATGTGCTCGGGCGCCGGGTCCATGTCCAGCAGCCCTTCGATCTGAAATCGCATGACGTGCCGCGCCATGCCCGTCGATTCCAGCGGGATCACCTTCAACCGGCTGATGCGCGGCTCGAACCGCGCCAGCGTCGTCTGGATCAAACGCGTCAGCCTCTGCCGGTCGCTCACCGACGTCCAGCTCAGCGACGTCGTGTCCGGCAATCCGTAATTGAACATCGACCGCTCCAGCTCGCGGTACTCCGCACCCACCGCCTCCGGGTTCTGCCGCGAATTGAGCAGCCATTCCAGGTCGCGCCGCAGCGAGCTCTTCAACAGGCGCAGCGATTGTGCCCGCGTCATGGGACTTTCGGTGGCGCTCTTCGGATCCTGATCGATCAGGCGCTCCATCAGCGACAGCGTAACGGTCTGTTCCGGTTCCCAGCGCGGCATAAGGCTACCTCGTAATCGTCAGCGCCTGCAACGGGTCCAGCCGGCAGATCCAGGAATATAGCTTTTGCCGCTGTTCCGGCGGCGTGTCCTTCTCCAGGCACGCGTACAACAGCGCCAGCGGATGCGCGATCAAGTCCGGTGCTTCCCACTCTTCCAGGTGCAACCGCTCGATCTCCGCCGCCAGTTCCTGCAGAATCGGGTACGCAATTGCGTCGTGTCCCGCGCTCACGCACAACTGCGCCACCTGCGCCTTGCGCTGGAAGCGGGCGCGCCCGCTCCGTTCCTGGGCCAGTTCCCGCATCAGCAGTTCGATTCCCTCTTGTGGCCGGCCGGAGCGGGCCGCCTTCATGGCCAGATCGAATGCGTCCGGCGGCGCTTCGGCGGCCGCCGTCTCCTGGTGCTGCTGCCACGCCGGCGGTGCGTAGGCCGGCTCCGGTTCCGGTTCCGGCGGCGGTTGGTACTGAGGCTCGGGCGGCGGCGGAACCACCTCTTCCTTCAACCACGCCACCGTCTCCGCGTTGGCGGTGGCCGTGTCGTCCATCAGCGTCATTTCCATGAGCTGCGGATAATCCGTCAGCAGAGCTTTCAACTCGGAAATTACTGCCAGGCGGATCGCCTCGTACCCGCCCCCCATTTCCCGGCACGCGCGCACGATGTAGCGCTGCAGGTCCAGCCAGCCCCGCCCGCACTCCGCGCCCATGGCCGTCTCGCCCACTTGCAGCACTTCCTGCCAGTTGGATTCCAGCGCCAGGCTCTTGAGCTGTTGACGCACTTCGGTGGCCGGCGGCAACAGCAGCCGTTCGTCGATCCGGCCGCCGCCGGCGCGCAGTTCGCCCCAGCGTAAACCGCGCAACAACAGGTACGCCGCCGGGCTCGATTCATCCTTCGCGCGCAGGAACTTGGCCGCCGCCACTACCCGCGCCACCGCATCGGCCGCGTCCACCGGTTCGGCGGACAAACCGCCTGCCACTCGCGCGGGCGCGCGCGCCGGCGCGGCCACGGCAGCCGCCTGTGCCACCGGCGCCGCCGCCATCGCCGGTTCGGGCTCCGGTTCCGGTTCGGGTTCCGGTTCGGGCTCCGCCACCGCTACCGGCTCGTCCGGCTCCGCCTCCCGTTTCTTCTGCAGCAGAATGTGCGCCGTCTGCCGCACTTCGGCCAGGGTCTTTTCCATGGTGCCGTACGACGGCGCCATGTCGCCAAACTTCTCGTTCGAGAGCTCTCCCAGGGCCGCCAGCGATTCCAGCGTTCGATCAAAGGTCTCCACCAGGTCGACGTAGAACTTCTTCGGCGTGGCGGCGAAGTCTTTCTCGAACTCCTCCGGCGGCGTCTTACCTTCCTTGATGGCTTGCTCGCGCGCCGTGCCCTTGCTGTCGCTCGCGTTGGCCTCTTCTTCGGTGGGAACCGTGCGCGACTCTTTGTACTTGTTGTAATCCAGCTTGCCTTTGGTGACGAAGCTGCGTTGGATGGCCAGTTCCAACCGGTCGCCGAACCACTGGAGCGGCGCCGAACGCATTTCCGCGTCGCCGTCTTCCAACTCCGGGTAAAGCGTGTCCCAGAAGTTCTCGATCAGGCCCCGCATCATGTCGATCGAGGGCTGCAGGGTCCCGATCCCCTCGCGCCGCAGGTGGGCCTCGGCCAGCCATACGGCCAGTTGCAGGTCTTTGCTCTTGGTGGCCAGCGTCTCGCCGGCCAGCTTGATCACCTGCGGCCAGTCCGCCGTTTTGCGCTCGTACTTCCACAGGCCTTGCGGCGCTTCGTCGTCCTCGCGGCGGGCTTCCTTGATTTTGTCGTAGACGGGCGCGTAGCGCAGGTTCTGTCCCGCCGGATTATCCCCGGGAATAGGAGTGAGCAGGTCCTCACGCAGTGGCATGTTCGTCTAACGCGGAGTCCTCCGCGGCGGTGATCTCGATCCGGCGGACCTCCAGAATGGGAACCTCTTCGCCATCCACCAGCAGCATCTTCTGGCCGAAAGGCACCACCTGGCCGTCCGCCTGCTCTTCCCATACGGTCGAGCGGCCCAGCCTGACGGCATCGTCGGCGTGGCGGAAACTGAGCGGCGCCACCACCGGGACCAGCACTTCACCAAGCTCCGCCCCCTTGAACGACGGCCCGGTGTGAACCAGCGCCGGCGCCCACAGCAAATCCCGCAGCCGCTTAGGCGCCTGCATTTCCACCGATGCCAGGTGCTCGAACGGAATCCACATCAGTTGACCGGCTGCGTAGATCTCGAGCCGCGCTCCTATCCGCTCGTCCGCGTCCTCCAACTCCTCGAAGGGCTTCCCGTTCAACGTGCCCGTTACCGGCTGCACCGCCCCCGTGGGGTATTCCCTCTTCTCGAACAAATCGTTGCGCGAACGCTCGCCCATCAGCGCCGCCCGGTACAATAGCGCGCCTGTCGCCGCTTCCGCGCTCGCTTCCGAGAGCACCGCCAGGTGTTTCTCCGCCCGGTCGTACTCTCCGGCGAAACACAGCAGCTCAAACAGAAAAATGCGCTGCTTCAAGTCGGTCGGATTGTTGCGCAGCTCCTGATTCAGGGCCTGAATCGCCTCGTTCAGCTTGCCGGCCCGATAAAGTTCTTTGGCAGTCATCGTCCCTCTCGTTGCATCCGTGGCGCAGGCTGTCAAGCCTGCGGAGCCGGGATTGGTCCCGGCTTTTCTTGTGAACCAATCGCCTTACAACTAACCCAAGACACGACTGGGCTGGCGCCGATCCGCCAGCCCAGCCCGTTCCGCTTGCGCGGCGATTACAACTGGACGTTCGTCAAGAGGTTCCAGCCGAACGGTACCGGACCCGCGCCCGTACCTGTCGCCGACTGCGCCGTGTACGTGAACTTGATCGTCGCCATGCTGAAGGAAACGCTCTCCGACGGCTTGCCGCCGCCGGAAGACCCGCCCCAACTGATGCTGTCGATGAATACCTGGGTGAAGTCGATTACCAGGAATTCCACCGGCGCGTCCCCGCCCGCTTCGCGTACCTTCAGTTGCGCCGTGGCGAAATGCTTGCCCGAAGCGCAATTCAGAAATAGCGAAGGCGTGGCGGAATCGATGGTCTTCTGAATCGAAAACGACGATATGTCCACTTTGCCCGCGCCCGAACCGGTCCCCGTTCCCACCGTGGTGGGGTTCGACGCGCCTACGCTGTAGCTGAAGATGTCGATCCAGCCCGTAAAGCCTTTTGCCTGCGCCTCTCCCGTGACGCCTTTGATAGTCAAAAACATTTCTACGGCCATAATTATGCTCTCCTCTGATGTGTATTGGTGCCCGCGCTCCCCCCGGAACGCGGGCGGTTAAGGGTTGAGTGCTACTTGGCGGCTTGCGGCAATTCCGCGACCAGCCGCAGGGATACCGACAATTCATCCAGTTGGAAGTGCGGCCGCAGGAAAGCCACCGCGCGATAGACACCCGGCTTGCCCGGCACTTCCACTACTTCCACCCGCGCCTCCCGTAACGGGCGCTGGGCCTTGATGGTCGCGCCCACGTCGTCGCTCGCGGCCACGTAGTTCATGATCCACCGGTTCAGGAAAGACTCGCATTGGCTGCGCGACATGAAGCTGCCGATCTTGTCCCGGCACATCGACTTCAAATAGTGAGCGAAACGCGATACCGCCAGGATGTAGGGCAACTGCGCCGAAAGCCGCGCATTGGCATTGGCCGCTTCCTGGTCGTACTGTTTGGGCTTTTGCGCCGACTGCACGCTGAAGAATGCCGCGTAGTCGGTGCCTTTGCAATGCACCAGCGGAACGAATCCCAGGTCCGCCAGTTCTTTTTCACGCCGGTCGGTGACCGGGGTCTCGGTGGGACACTTCAGCGCCACGTCGCCCGAATCGGTGGTGAACGTGTGCGTCGGCAACCCCTCTACCAGGCCGCCGCCTTCCACCCCGCGGATCGCCGCGCACCAGCCGTACAGCGCGAAGGCTTGCGTCAGGCGCGCCCCCAAGGCGTAGGCCGCGTTGCCCCACAGGTACTTCGAGTGCTCGCTGCCGTCTACCCCTTCTTCGTAATTGAAACCGTCCACCTGCACGCCGTCCTTGCCGTACGGCAGCCGCATCAGCACGTGCGGCACCGTCAGCCCGACATAGCGCGAGTCCTCGCTCTGGCGGAAGCTCTTCCACTTGGCATATTCGCTCGAGTCGAAAATCTTCGCCATATCGCGCGGCGCGTCGAGGGCGGTAAAGCTGTCCATGTTCAGCATCTCCGGCGCCGCCGCCGAAAGGAACGGAGCGTGCGCCGCCGATGCCACCTGCGAGATCTTCTCCAGCAGTTCCATGTCTTCCGGCCCGCGCCCGAATTCGTAGTCGCCGATCATGGACGCGAACGGAGCCCCGCCGAACACGCCGTATTCTTCTTCGTACACTTTCTTGAACAGCGCGCTCTGGTCGAATTCCGGAGCCCGCTGCAGATCGCGCAACAGCTCCTTCTTGGTGACGTTGAATACCTTGATCTTGAGCTTGTCGCTGGTTTCGCTCTGATCCATCAGGTATTTCAAGCCGCGCCAACTGCCTTCCAGCTTCTGAAAAGCCGCGTTGTGCAGCACTTCGTTCAATTGGATCGAAACCAGGTGATCGATCTGAGCGATGCGCGCGTTGATCATCGCCTCGGCGTCCTTGGACACCGTCATCGATCCTTCCAGCACCTGCTCTACGAATTCCTTTACCAGGTTCTTGCCGCGTTCCTTGGCTGCCGGATCGCGCGCCATCCGCCCTTCTTCTACAATCCGGTCGAGCAGACTCACTTCCCCGACTTGTTCGGCCGCCGCCGATGGCGCGGCTGCAACTTTTTGGCCTTCACTCATTGGGTTTCCCCCTTCCCCAGCTCGGCGCGCAGCTTCGCCAGTTTATCCTTGTCGCTCACCGATTCCCGCAACAGCTCTTCCAGCTTGTCGTTGCCCTGCATCGAACCCCGCAGGTCCGCCAACCGGTCGCGCAGTTCCAGCAATTCCCGCAGTGGGCCCACCTGCCGCGCCACCGATTCCGGCGCAAAGTCGTCCATGCTCTTGAAATTCAGGTCGACTTTCAGTTTCGGCGCCTCCGGATCCTCGCTCAGCTTGTTCTCCACCGAAAATGCCAGGTGCGGTTTCATGTTCGCCAGCACCGTGTCGAAATTGTCCGGGTTTACCTCCACGAACTTCCGGTCCTTGACCCGGGCCAAAGGCTCGGTCGGTTGGCCGGTGAAATCGCCCAACACGCCCAGGACAAACGGTAATTCCTTGATTTCGATCGCGTCTCCGACCTCCACATCGTAGGTGATCTGCACCCGCGGAGGTCTCACGCGATCAAGCTTATGCTGCGTACTTACTCTTGCCATTCCATCCCCCCATTTTGCCGCATCGGCGGCTGACCTTCCGCGCCGACGGGCAGGATCAAGATTACCAAAAAAATACGCCGGTGGCGCGTATCGCTCTAATGAATTATACGCAACCACCCGAAAAAGCCGGTCGAAAAGATCGCGAACCAGTACTAGCGGCGATCTCCCGGCCACCTACCCAAGTGTTTTCTACTGCCTGGTGAAATTTCGTACAGACTGCACAAAACCCTGTCACAGGTCCTGCAAATAGTGCCCTGCGTGGAGCGGACTCTATGAGTCTGCCACGCCGGGACTCATCCCGGCGCTCTTGGCTGCGCCAATCCAGCAGCCGCCCTCACTCCGCCACCAACGCTCCGCCCGATACCAGCGCGATCAGCATGCGCGCAAACTCCGCTGCCGGCGCCTGCGGCGGAATTCTGCCCTCCGCGACCAAAGCCATATACCGATCCCGCCAACTCGCCTTGCCGTCGCACCCGAAAATCGCTTCTACCAGCCAGAGCGGGCTCTTGAAACGGGTCCGCAGCGCTCCCATTACCTGGAACTGCGCCTCATAAGGGGTCAACCGGCCCTCCACCAGCCGATAGGACACCTGCAGCTCGCATCCCGCCGCAATTCTCGGACGGCATTCCAGCAGCATCTGGTCCGCCCCCGGTTGCCGCACCCGAATCTCCCAGTCCAGCAATCCGTCGAGGTGCCGCCAGTTGAAGCCAACGCCGGCCTGCGCCCGCACATTCGCCCCTGCTCTCTCGCCCGAGTGCCGGTGGATCAACACCGACCCGTAAAGCAGCGATTCGGTCTGGTTCCGTTCCCAGATGGAACGCCAGAAAGGGGCGTCGCGCTCGTTCTCGGTCGTTGCCTTGGCGAGGGCGTCCTGAACCGCGTTGCGCTCGTCGGTGACAATCGCCACGTCGAAACCCGCTTCGTCCGGCCCCAGCCATTTGCGAATGCGCTGTTCGAGCGCCTCTCCCCGCCGGTCGGAAGCCATCAGTACCGAGTAGAATCGCCCATGGGGGCGAAGAAAGCGCGGCAACCCTTCCACCGCGCGCCGGAAGATCTGCTCGCCGTCCTCGCCGCCGTCCCGGTAGATATACTTGCCGTCCAGCGAGGGCATGTAGGGCGGGTGGATCGCAATCCGGTCGAAGGTCATCCCTTCCACCGGTGCGTACATGTCGCCCTCGAGCACGGTGACGTTCCCGATGCCCGCCAAGCCCACGTTGAAAGCCGCGAACCGCACGCTGCGCGGCGCCACGTCGGTGGCCCAGATGTGGCCGGCCCACGGCGCCGACCGGATCGCCGCAAAGCCGGTCGCGGTGCCCAGTTCCAGCATGGTTTCGCACCGGGTTTCCGGCAGCCGGTCCACAAACGCCAGGGTATTGGCGAAAAACGCCGGGTACACCGCATCCGGCGCCCTGCCAAACTGGGAACCGTCCGGGGCACAGACGCGGTCGCTCGCCGTCAGGGCGCCGGGAACCGGCACCAGCGCCACCGTCCCGAACACCGCCCCGGGTCTGGCCGGATCCGGCGCCAGCAGGTTCAGCGCCTCGAGCGTACCCACCCCTTCCGCGGTCAAGAGCTTTTCCGCCGCCTCGCGCTCCAGGTAGAGTCCGAACGCGAACACTCGGATCAGCGCATCGAGCGGCGTCGTCACCGGGTCGCCCGTCCCCAACCCCGGCGGCGGCGTTTGGAACCGGTATAGCTGCTCGATCCCCAGCCGCGCGCATACGTTCGCATACATGTACCCGTGGGATTCGAACAGGCGCCGAGCAGCCCGGTACTCCTCCGCCGTTCCCAATTTTGGCAGCGTCTCGTGCCAGTAAGCCTGCGCCGCAGTCTCGCTCATCGAGGTGAGAATACCACAGCTTCCCGGTAGATTCGCTCCAGGTGCCGGGCCAGCCCCGCCGTGTCGCACGCCGGCGATCGCCGCAGCCGGTCCCGCATGTTTCGCCTGAGTTCCGCCAGGCGCGGGGGGGTTTCGGCGCTCCGCGCCAGTTCCACCGCCAGCGCCACGTAACCCTCGCGGCCCGCGGCCACAAATTCGCCCAGCCCGGCGGCCAGCTCGAGCGACGCGCTGGTCCGCGCCGCCCATCGGTCGCCCCGAAACGAGATCACCGGCACTCCCTGCCACAGCGCTTCCATCGTGGTCGTGCCGCCGTTGTAGGGGAACGGATCGAGCGCCACGTCGATTCGCCCGTAGGACCCGAGGAACTCGTCGTGCTCCGCCGGGCCTTCGAGATCCAGCCGGTCCGCGCCGATTCCCTCGCCTTCGAACCGTGCCCGCACAAACCCGCGCATGCCCTCGGCTTCGAGGCCGGCGTTCCGGATCAGCAGCGTGCTCCCCGGCGCCTGCCGCAGAATCGCGCTCCACGCCGCTACCACCTCCGGCGTGATTTTGTACTGCGAGGCTAACGATCCGAACGCCAGTCTTCCGCCGGTCTCGAGGCACGGCGGAGCGCTCACTTCCGGCGCCGGGTATCCCACCTCGAACGCCAGGTACGTGCCGGGGACCCGCGCGATCCGCTCGCAGTAGAACTGTTCCTCCTCCTCGGGAATCGTCACTGCGTCGCCCACCAGCCAATCGTAAGCCTCCATCCCGCTGGTGGCGTACAGATTGAACCAGCCAATGACCACCGGCGCCGGCCGCGCCGCGACGAGCGGCAGCCGCGCCATCGCGCTGTAGCCGTTCAGGTCCACCAGCACGTCCACCCCGGCTTGTTCGATCGCTGCAGCCGCAGCCTCGTTCGATAGCCCGGAGATGTCATGGAAAACATCGCCCGCCGAACGGCGATACTCCTCGCCGATCGCCTCCTCCGGCCCGTCGGAAAACAGGTGAATCTCGAAGCCGGTGCGGTCGTGCCCGTGAATCACGCCCCATACCGGCTTCATCCAGTTCCGGCGGTGAAAAAACGAGGAAAGATACCCGATTCGGAGCTTGGTGGGACAGACCATCGCATTTTGTGGTCTGTCGTCTCTTCGCCCGGTCCCCGCAAACTCCCTTCGTGCCCAGTCCTGCCTCACCGCCAGGATGGTCGCATTGTCCGCGACCGGGCTGCCGGGGACGATCACCGCCGCCATGGCTCGCGAAACGTCTCCGCTTCCCGCCTCGGCCGCCACTTTGAACTCAGCCAGCGCCTCGTCCACCTGCCCGGTCTGGAATAGCGCCTGGCCCAGGTTGTGATGCGCTTCGGCCCACTCCGGCCGAAGCTGGCAGGCTTGCCGAAAGCGTTCCGCGGCAGCGGCGTAATCGTGCCGGTCGCGTTCCAGGCACGCGGAGGCGAACCAGGCGCGCGCGAAGCCCGGCTCGGTGGCAATCGCGGATTCGTAGCATTGGGCGGCGTCCGCGCCGCGGCCCAGCGCCGTTAGCGTGTCGCCCAAATCGCAAGCGAGCCCGGCGTCGGCCGGCGCCCGGCGGACTGCCTGCTCCAGAAACGGCAGCGCCTCCGACGGCCGGCCGAGAGCCTGGAGCGTTTGTCCCAGCGCCGCAAGCGAGTCGCCATGCGCCGGCTCGGTCTCCAGCGCCCGCCTGAAACACGCCTCGGCTTCTTCCAGGTCGCCCGTCGCACGGTGCAGGTTGCCCAGGCTATAATGCGCCGCGGCAAATCGGGAGTCGCGCCGCAACGCGTCCCGGTAGGCGTCTCCGGCTTCGGTGGAACGGCCCCGCGACTTCAGCAGATTACCCAGGTTGAGAAAAAAGCCCGGAGAGGGTTCGATCGCGAGCGCTCGCCGGTAACTCTCCTCCGCGCCCGCCTCATCTCCGGTGGCCGCCAGCGCCAGTCCCAGCAGGTTCCAGCAATGGGCGTGGTCCGGTTTCACCGCCAGCGCCTGGCGGAACATGCGGATGGCTGGCTCGCTGCGTCCCGTCTGGTGCGCCACCATCCCCAGCAGGTAAAGCGCGTCCGGCTGGCGCGGATTGCGCAGCAGTACCGCGCGGTACCCCGCCGCCGCTTCCGCCAGCCTCCCGGCCCGGTGGTGCGCCAGCGCTTCGTCCAGATCGTCCGTTTCCGTTCCCACTTCACCCCCGTTCAGGAATTATACCTGTAGCTCAGAACCGAGCCACGCCCGGAGAGAGCGGTCCTTGCCAGTGCCTTCGGTTGTGCATCGTTGTGCATTCCTGTGCGTCGCCCGGGCGTGAAAAAACAAATAAATCCTTTAATTTCTTCACCGGTGCTTGCCGGGGGCTTTTTCGTTGTACGCCGTTGGGCATTCTTGTGCATTGCCCGCTTGCATGAAGCGAGGCCGCATGAACCTTTTGTGGTACACTGTACTGGATAAGGTGCAAGATGGCGACGGCCTACAGCCGCAAAAGATCCCGCTGATTCTTTATCGCACGGCCGGAAGCGAGCCGGTCAGGGAGTGGCTGAAAGGGCTGAATGTGGCGGAGCGCCAGGCGATAGGGAAGGACTTGCTGGGGGCGCAGTGGCGTTGGCCCGTGGGTATGCCGCTGTGCCGCCCAATGGGAGGCGGGCTGTGGGAAGTCCGGAGGACCTGCCGACGAAACGGACGGCGCGGGTGCTGTTTTGCCTTTACCGCGAGCACTTGGTCGCGTTGCACGGGTTCATCAAGAAGACGCGGGCCACGCCGGATGAGGATTTGGCAACTGCGCGAAAGCGCCAGAAGGAGTTGGAGCGATGAGCGAGAGGCATATGGGTTCCAGCATCGATGACTTCCTCAAGGAGGAAGGCATTTTCGAAGAGGCACAAGCACAGGCGGTGAAGGAGGTCGTCGCGTGGCAGCTTGCCGAGGCCATGAAAAAGAAAAAAATCTCGAAGAACCGCATGGCCGCGCTACTGAAGACGAGCCGCACCCAGGTTGACCGTATCCTCGATCCGAAGAACGACATTACGCTCGGCAGCCTGCAACGGGCTGCTGCGGTGGTCGGGCGGCGTGTAACAATCGGGTTGGTGTAGGGGGGAGGGCGGGCATACGGCCGGCATACGGCCCCCGGCGCTACAACGGAGCGCAACCATGGAGTACATTGCATATCTTCATCAAGACCAGAAGTCGGATTTCGGCGTAAGCTTCCCCGATTTTCCAGGCTGTGTGACGGCTGGCAAGATGCTCGACGAAGCGCGCCGGATGGCGGTCGAGGCGTTGAGCCTGCATATCGAGGGGATGATGGAGGACGGAGAGGCGGTCCCGGAGGCTTCGACCCTCGACGCTCTGGCGGACGATCCCGCCATGGAGGGTGCGGTCGCATTTCTGGTGAGCGTAGTTGTCGCGGAGAAGGTGGGGCGGTTTAACCTCACGGCGCGCAAGAGCCAAATGGCGGAGATCGACCGGCGCGCAAAGAAGGAAGGAATGACGCGCTCGGCTTATATGGTTACCTCAGTGGTTGGTTATAGCTAGCTGAAAGGGCGGTAGGATACCACTCTCGCCCTGAGCGCATATCGCGCGAGCTATAATCGCATGAATACCCAGGGTGAATTGCTTCCCCTCAAAAGAAGCGGTCCAGCCGCTATCTTCGAAATCCGGTCGGTCAAAGGCAGCCGCGACATCGGGGCGGGCCACTGATAAGGCCGCTGTTGCCTTGACTTGGTTATCCACGAGAATTTCGACTCTTTGCAGCGGCGAGGCCGTATTGCCGCAACCCGCCCAGCCGGAAACGTGAATCTGACCGCCCTGTTCCCCCTGTATGACAGGTTGGCCATTCACCTGGTCCAGGTATCCGACCACCGCCTGGCCGGCTGGTATGGTCAGTTTCGCCGAAGCCGCGGAGCCGGCAACCGGTGTCTCGAGGACCCGTGGGGTGGTCTCCCGGAAGGCGTATACACCTAGACCTAGAAGGCCCATGGTGAAAATACCGCCGATCACAACGAGAGTTCGCGAGGAAAGAGTGAAACTCGGGGTGTGCGCCTCGTTAGCGGCCAGTGCGGCGGTGTCGTCCTCTGGTTTCATGCCGACGAGTTCGTCCCTTCGGCCCGCGCTGGCGCCAGCATCGCGGTGAGGGGTTCCGGTCAGGCAGCCATAGGCCGCAGCCAAGGTCAAGCTCCCCACTGGAACCAATTGCTGCAGGGTTCGTGAATAAGAGGTAGCAGTGGCGAGCACCATATCCCAGTTTGTAAAGAGGTACAGTCCCGTATAAACCGCAACACCAAGCGACAGTCCTGCCGCGAGAGCCCGTTCCACAGTACGGCCGGCCACCAGAAGGATCATGCAGGCTAACAGCGTGGCCGGCCAGAATAATGCCCAATCATCCCAACGCAGGATCCAAGGACCAACGGCGCCCGGAAACTGCGCCAAACGGTGGTACGCCCGCGCGAGGTCGTACCCGTACTCGATATCCACGACATTGGTCCACCGGACGTAAGCGATGCGCAGCGCAAGAACCACGCACAGGCCCACTGCCGGCTTCCAGAACGACCAAACACGCCGCCCGAGCGCGATCGTCCCGACAACCCCGGCGATCAGGAACAGCAGTAAACCTTCATTCTTCACCATCAGTACACCGGACCACATCCAAACCAGGGGGGAATGAAGAATGTCCCGGTTCTTTTCAGCGCTAAAGATGGCGCCAATCGCGGCGACGAGCACCGCCGCCAGGGGCATGTCCGCGTACCCGCCCGCCGCCGTGACGCCAAATTGGAAGGGAACCAGTGCGGAAATCAGCGCGGCAGCGAGCGCCAGTCTCCGTGTCAAAAGCCGCCGGCCGGCATCGAATATCGACAGCAGCATAGAGACGTAAAAGGCGAAGAAGAGCGGCTTCGTCCCGGTCCAACTGAATACCCCGCGAACCAGCGCAAGCAAAGCCGTGAAGAGAGATACCATGGGGGGGTATTGGACGAAGCGGGTTATGTTGGTGTTTGGTGACGGGGGCCAAAGTTCCGGTGTGAGCGCGCCTTGGTGGTAGAGCACCAGTCCCTTCGTGGCCCAGACCTGAAATGCATCCCAGCCCAGAGGGAGACAGGCGTTAATTACTCCAAACACGAGTGCGCAGAAGACAATCAGTAACAGCATCACACGTTCCGGGACGTCATAGCCAGGGTGCGAAAAGGCTGAAGCGCCACCCGTGAGAACAACTCTGGAGTGGACCAGCCAATAGGCTGCGGCCGCGGCCAGGATGATCAAGACTGCCACTAATGCGGTGTGCAAAAAAAACAGACTCAGCGGGAATAAGATCGTAGACGCTGCGGACAGTCCGACCATGAACGCGCGGTTCCAGGCGAGCAACCCCTCCGGGCGCTCCTGGAGCACGAAGGCGCCGAGGCACGCCATGGCCCAGCAGAGCAACAACACAACAACATGTTCGGATACCAGTTCGATCACTCGTCGACCTCTCCGAAAGCAACCTGTCCCGGGCCTGTCCAGCCGGGCACCGGCCTGCGCCAGCGGAACGCCGGATCGAGTGGCGGGGCTCCAATCGAAACCGCAAATCGAACCAGGTACCTTGCGCGCAATTGGTGGTCTTCCCGGGTGCCGAGATCATTTTTGTACAAAAGAAAAATCGGGTTGGGATATAGGGCACGCTGCCATAGCCCGTCATCCCATGCGTCCGGAGTGCTAACCACCAGCAGCACGGGCGCATCCGCTGGAACCTGGCTGTGCACGTAAGCCGCCGCGCGCTCGATCCCGATAGGGATCGGTCTGCGGTGAGATTGGTAGAACGCGATAGAATCGCGCAACTCGACCACGGCAGTCCTGCCGCCGACCGCTAAGAGGGATGTCAGGAAAACCACAGCCAAGGCGTGAGCGATCAGCCGTGGGACAGCGATTCTCCGTTTGACTTCTGACGACATCATGCCTCCGCCGCTGGGACAGTGGCCCAACGCATACAGGCCGTGGAACTGCCATTATAACCGGAACAAAAGAACCTTTCCGGGCGCCGCCACTATTCCGCGGGAGCGTCGGGAGCCCCCACTCCATCAGGGGAAATTGGGCGGCCAAGAATGGACCGCCGCCGACACCAGGCGCTTAGCCTCGGCCCTGTGACGACGCTAGTCGGTCATTTCAGAAATACGCTAACGTATTTCTGGGTCGTTACTCGATTTTTGCCGAGGAATGTCCAGCTTGCTGAGAGCGTTGCACGGATCTGGAGCCGCGGTGAGCCGAACAGTTGTCGACAATCCAGAAGACGCGGCGCACATCGTTGTATGGCGGTCGTGTCATGACCTGCTCGACCAGGCGGTCAAAAGGCTGAATGCCGTTTTGCTCTTCGCCGTGGCCAAAGATCCTGGCGTGGTGAACATCCAGACCGGCAATGTAGGTCCAGGCCCCGCAGCGAGAATACTCGTGCTCGACCTGCATCGTGCCGCGGGGCCGGCAGGCGCGAGTGGCGTGTATTATATAACGTTACTGCTTTGTACGACTTAGGACTAGAGACATGCCAAAGTCGCAAGCGCTGTCAAGGTAAAGGGACGTTTCCATGCCCGATGCCCGGCAAGGCCATGGAGCGGTATGGAAATCCGAGGCGGGGGACGGAGCCGTGTCTCCCAAATCGGAATTTCTGCTCCGTGGGGCTCTATTTTGAGGGCGGCCAGGTCCCTTGGGCGCAGGGGCAGCGCAACAGAGGCCGCGAAACCGACTTTTCTTGCGGAGAAGGGCGCGCCGCAACGGGCTTGGGCAGGCATTATCGCGGCAGGCGCGGGCCGACAGTGGTCGGCAATCGCTCAAAACGGCACGCCGGAGCATGAAATCACTGCTGGGACGGAGCCGTGTGTCCCGAAATGGAAATTTACGTCGGCGTCGCTTCAGACTGTCCCGTGCGTCCCCCCCGGTGCGTCCCCGTGCGAGACTGTCCCGTGCGTCCCCGTGCGTCCTTTCACATTCGATACTGTAGCCTAGCTAGAGCACCTCGGCCTAGATGCCGGCCCGGAAACCTGGGGACAGCCCGCGTGTTTCCTGGAAACTCGCGCCAAGCTGTCCCCAGGTTTAAGGGAAGCAAGACGCACCTCCCCGGTACCCTCAACCATACCGGAAGCCGAAACACTACTGGACACTGTACCACTTTCGGTACATACTGGAATTCTGAGGCGGGACGAACAGAGCCCGGAGATGCCGGTCTGGTTTTACCGGACGGAAGCGGGTGGGGCACCTGTGCTCGAGTGGCTGCGCAGCCTCGACAAGGACGACCGGCGCGCTATCGGGCTCGACCTCATGCGGGTGCAGTTCGGCTGGCCGATCGGGAGGCCATTGGTGGGAAGCCTTGAACATGGTCTTTGGGAAGTCCGCTCGTCGCTTCCGAGCCAGCGGATAGCCCGGCTCATTCTGTGCTTCCATGACCAGACGCTCGTCGTGCTGCACGGGTTCATCAAGAAAACGCAGAAAACGCCCGCGGACGACTTGGCCCTGGCGAAACGGAGGATGAGGGAGGTTACGGGATGAAAAAGCGCAACAAGCACATCGGCTCGTCACTGGAGGACTTCCTGAAGGAGGAAGGCATCCTCGAAGAGACCCGCGCGGTCGTGCTGAAAGAAACGCTGGCCTGGCAGGTTCAGCAGGCGATGGAGAAGAACAAGATCAGCAAGGTAGAGATGGCGCGCCGCATGAACACAAGCCGCGCGGCGCTCGATCGTCTTCTCGATCCAGGCAACGCCTCGGTGACGCTGCAAACCCTGACGCGCGCGGCACGCGCCATCGGCCGCGACCTTCGCATCGAACTGGTGTAGGGAAGCGGACCCTACTGTGCATTTTGTGCATTTTTGTGCTCGGCTTGGCTCTTTCCTCCAGTTCTGGTACTGTGGGGGCAAATGAAGCGACTCCAACCGGTGATCTGGAGCAAGGGCACGTTTCTCAGCCCGCAGCACTTGCAACTTCAGGACCGCTTTCACGAAAACCTGCTGCAGTTTCAGCTCGACAACCTGGCTTTTCGGCCCTGGGGGTTCCGTTCGCTGACGATCGCGCAGGAGCCTTTGGGCGCGGGGGCTTTCGGCATCGCCAGCGCGTCGGGAATTTTCGCGGACGGGCTGCTGTTCGACATTCCGGCTTCCGATGCCGCCCCGCCGCTCAAACAACTGGCCGAATGTTTCGAGCCGGACCAGACCTCGCTTGATCTTTACCTGGCCGTGCCGGATTATCGCGAGCGCGGCTTGAACGTGGCCACTTCGGCGCGCGAGGGCGGCGCCCGCTACCGGGCCGAAATCGAACTGTTCCGCGATGAAAACACCGGTCTGGCCGAACGTCCGGTTTCGGTCGCGCGCAAGAATCTGCGTTTGCTGGCCGAAGGCGAGGCGCGCGACGGCTACTCCACCCTTCGCGTGGCCCGCGTGGTTCGAACCCCGGCCGGTTTGTTCCAGCTCGATTCGCGATTCGTCCCGCCGCTGCTCGACCTGAACGCCAGCGAATATCTAGTGGCCATCGCCCGCCGCCTGGTGGAACTGCTCACTACGCGCTCCAGCGCCATCTCCGGCATGCGCCGCCAGAAGAACCAGAGCCTGGCGGATTTCACCGCCGCCGATATCGCCAATTTCTGGCTGCTCTACACGGTCAACTCCGCCTACCCGGTTTTCCGGCACCTGTTCGAAACCCGCGGAGGCCATCCCGAGACGCTATACGCCGCCATGCTCGAACTGGCCGGAGCGCTGACCACCTTTTCGACCAAAATCCACCCCAGGGACCTGCCCGTCTACGACCACGACGAGCTGGGAGGCTGCTTCACCGAGCTCGACGAAAAGCTGCGCGCGCTGCTCGAAACCGTGGTCCCGACCAACGTGGTCGCCTTGCCCCTCAACATGGTGAAGCCGGCGATTTACGCCACCGCCATCGATCAGGACAAGTACCTGAACAACACCCGCATGTACCTGGCGGTCGGCGCCGAAACGCGGGAAGCGGAAATCGTGACGCGCGTGCCGGCGCTGGTGAAGGTGTGCTCGGCCAGCCATATCGAGCACATCGTGCGCAATGCGCTCCCCGGCCTGACCTTGACGTATGTCCCGTCGCCGCCCAGCGCGATTCCCATCAAGCTGAATTATCAGTACTTCAGCGTGAACCAGTCGGGAGTGTGCTGGGAAGCCATCCAGCGGGCCCGGAATCTGGCGGCCTACGTGCCGGCCGACCTTCCCAACCCGCAAATGGAGCTGATCGTTTTGCTGCCGCAGGCGGGATGATGAGAGAGTCCCGAGTGTAGGGCAGACCACAAAAAACGATGGTCCGCCCCACGGCGAGCGGCCGCGAAGCCTATGGGTGGGGTGACGTCCCTGCGACAGGATACGTGGAACAACCCCGCCGTCAGGCGCGTATGGGGTTGTAGCCTCTGGGAGTTGCCATGAGCCTTCCCGACGATTTACGCTACGCCTTCCGCTAGCTGGCGAAGGCGCCGGTTTTCGCGGCTGTCGCGGTATTCTCGCTGGCGCTGGGAATCGGCGCCAATACCGGGGTGTTCACCATGCTCGACCAGGTGCTGCTTGGCCTGATGCCGGTGCGCGACCCTTCGGCCCTGGCGCAACTCAAGGAGGTGGGCCAGCACTACGGTTCCAACACCGGTTTAAACTCGCTCTCTTATCCTATTTACGTGGATTTTCGGAATCAAAACCAGGTGTTCGACGGGATGCTGGCGCGATCCCTGGCGGCGGCTAGCGTGAGCTTCGGCGGGCACAACGAACGCATCGCAGCCGAGCTCGTCAGCGGAACGTACTTCCCCGTGCTCGGTCTCGAGCCCGCCATGGGCCGCCTGTTCACGCCCGACGACGACCGCGCCGCCAGCGGCTCGCCTTTCGCCGTTCTGGGTTACGACTACTGGCAGTCGCGTTTAGGCGGCGATCCGGGCGTTCTGGGCAAGACGATGCTGGTGAACGACCACCAACTGACCATCGTTGGCATCGCGCCGCGCGGCTTTGAAGGCACGGAGGCGATGTTCCCCGCCCAGATCTACGTGCCCATCGTGATGGCGCCGGACCTGACGCACCAGGAGCGTCCGCTGGAAAATCGCCGCCTGCGCTGGGTGCAGGTTTTCGGGCGCCTGAAGCCAGGGGTGACACTCCGCCAGGCGAAAGCCTCGCTTGCGCCCATTTTCCACAACATACTCGAAATGGAAGTGCGCCAGGCCGAGTTCGCTCACGCCTCGGTCTACGCCCGGCAGCAATTCCTCAAAATGACCCTTGACGTGTCTCCGGGCGGCGGGGGCAATAACATTCCGCGCATGTTCCTGGAAGCGCCGGTGCTGGCCATGGGCGCCATGGTCTGGCTGGTGCTGCTGATCGCGTGCGCCAACGTGGCCAACCTGATCATTGCGCGCTCGGCGGCGCGGCGGAAGGAGATCGCGCTACGGCTGGCGCTGGGGGCCAGCCGCGCGCGCATCGTGCGCCACCTCATGCTGGAAAGCCTGATCCTGGCGCTGGCCGGCGGATTGGCCGGTTTCCTGATCTCGCCATTGACCATGCGGCTGCTCGTCCATATCATGCCCGATATGGAGCCCCCCATGAAATTCACCCTCGACCCCAACCTGCGCATCTTCTGGTACAACATGGCGATCTCCGCGGTTACCGCCGCGATTTTCGGGCTGGCGCCGGCGCTGCAGGCGACCGGTTCGGATATCGCGCCGGTGCTGAAGGATCAGGCCGGGGCGGTGGTCGGCGGCGGCCAGGCGCGCTGGCGCAAGCTGCTGGTGGTGGCGCAGGTGAGCCTCTCGCTGCTGCTGCTGATCGCGGCCGGACTTTTCGGGACGAGCCTGCGCAACCTCAAGCAGCTCAGCCCGGGATTCGAAGTCGCCAACCTGCTCTCGTTTTCCGTCGACCCGACCCTGAACGGCTACAAGGACGAGCAGTCCGGGCTTTTTTACAAACGGTTGGCGCACGATCTGGCGGCGCTGCCCGCGGCGCAATCGGCGGCGCTGTGCCAGGTGCCTCCGCTGACCTGGGACGATTGGGATAGCGGTTTCACCGTGGAAGGCCACGCGACCAAGCCGGGCGAAGATATGACGTCGTGGGTGAACTATGTTTCGCCGGGCTATTTCGAAACCCTCCGCATTCCCATTTACAGCGGCCGGGATTTTCGCGAGAGCGATGCCAAGGGCGCGGCGCCGGTTGCGGTAGTGAACGAGAAATTCGCGCGCTACTACTTCGGCGCGTCGAACCCGGTGGGGCATCACATCGGGGGCGGTACCGATCCGGGGACCAAGACCGATATCGAGATCGTCGGCGTGGTGCGCGACACCAAGTACATGACCATGAAGGAGCCGATCCCGCGCGAGGTATATTTCCCGTACCTGCAGCACACCGCCCACATGATGACGGGTTACGTCCGCACTACCCTCGCTCCGGAACAGATGTTTCCGGCGCTACGTGCCGCGGTGCACAAGCTCGATCCGAATCTGCCCGTCTACCAGATGAAAACCGTGGAAAAACAGAAAGACGATTCGCTGGCGGTGGAGCGGCTGGCAGCCACGCTTTCGACCGCGTTCGGCGTGCTGGCAACGGTACTGGCGGCGGTGGGGCTCTACGGCGTGATGGCGTTTCTGGTGGCGCGCCGCACGCGCGAGATCGGGATTCGCATGGCGCTGGGCGCCTCGGCGCGCAATGTGGTGTGGCTGGTGGTGCGGGAGGTGCTGCTGTTGGTGGGTGTGGGCGTGGCGATCGGGCTGCCCGCGGCGCTGCTGGTCACCCGCCTGCTCGCCAGCCAACTCTACGGCGTGGAGCCGCACGATCCGCTGGTGATCGCGATGGCCGCGCTGGGGATGGCCGCGGTCGGGGCCGTCTCCGGGTACCTTCCGGCACGCCGCGCCACGCGGGTGGATCCGACCGAAGCGCTGCGCTATGAGTGAGACCCGGCTATAATCGATTCGACACCCGCTGTGGGTTGGAGACCCTTGCGTGAGCCCCGCCTGGTTGCTTGCCGTCCTTTGCTACGCCGCGGCTCTGTCACCGGATTCGGCAGGCGCGCAGCAGCCCGAGGTTCCGACTTTTCAGAGCAAGGTCGATCTTGTGCTGGTGCCGGTTGTGGTGCGCGATTCGGAGGGAAGTCCGGTCGGCAACCTGACAAAGGACGCTTTTCAGTTGTTCGACAGGGGAAAGCGGCAGACGATTACCAGCTTCTCGGCGGTGAGCCGCGCCAGGGCCGCGACTGAAGGCCGGACGGTAACGGTTGCGAGGGCGGCCGATTCGGGGCCGGCCGATATGGCTGCCGCGGGAGGGAGCCCGGAGCGCTACCTCATCTACTTGTTCGATGACCTGGATACCGAATTCGCCGACATGGCCCCCGTTCGAGATGCGGCATCCCGCCAGATACGGCGCGGACTGGCTGCTGGGGATCGCGCGGCAATCTACACGGTTTCAGGCCGGGTGACGCAGGAGTTCACCAGCGATCGGGAGAAGCTCGAGGGCGCGGTGCAAAAGCTGAGCAACCAAATGACGGTTACGCACGGTGGAGCGCCGTGTCCCGATGTTAGCTACTACCTCGCGGACTTGATTCTGAACCAAGGCGATCAGCAGGCATGGCAGGCACTGGTGCGGCGGACGTTGCAATGTCCGGGGGTGCAGACGCAGCAGATTGCGGAGGCGATTGCCGGGGCGGCTGGTGCGCGATACGGAGGGCAATGCGCTAGCGACGCGCGATGGCACGGTGACCATACCGTGATTGGAGGGAACGGCAGCGGGGAGCGGGGCTGGTGTGGTGTCCGCGAAGTAGATGGGCAGGCACGCGACGGAAGAGCCGCCTGAAAAGGCGGCTGCAGCCATGATTGGCTGCCCCACAGGGCAACGGAGCCGCAACCAAGATCACCAACGACGAAGATCGCCGGCGCTACGAAGAAACGCCTCTTAGCGCCGGACCAGTAAGTAGACGATCACGCCGCCGACCAGGAAGCACAGAAGGCCGATGATCGCAATCAGCAGCCAGTTGGTTTGGGGCGCGGCAGTGCCGCCGGCCGGCATTTGCGGAGCTTGCATCGGCGGAGCCTGCATCTGAATGGGCGGAATCTGCATCTGCGGCGGCTGCGCCGATACCGATGGCGGCTGCATTTGCAGGTTTGGCGGCTGGAAGTTCAGTTGCGGCCCTTGCACCTGCGGCATCTGCATTTGCGGAGACTGGGCCGGCACGCCGGCTGGCGAGGAAGACGGCGGCGAATTGTACGCCTGCATCATGCGGGTGTATTCGCTGGGACCTTGGGTCGATGGCGGAGCTTGCGCTGGAAGCGAGAAAGCGCCGGTCGCGCCCATACCGGCGGAAGGCCCGTACGCCGGAGCGTATGGAGCCGGTGCGACAGACGCGGGCGATTGCGGCGGAGCGTTCAACCTGCCGAACATCTGGGTGAACTCGCCGGGTTGAGCGGCGGGTGGCGGCGGGGCGGCCGGGAGCGGGGCCGGCGGGAGGCCCAAGGAGGACGGAAGCTGTGGGCCGGGCTGGGGCGCGTTCGAATGGAAAAACCGGGTAAACTCGCCGCTTTCGACGGGGGACGGCGATGCCGGAGCGGCCGTGGAGGGCGATTGAAACATTTGCGTAAATTCGCTTGGCGCCGTCTTAGCTTGGGCTTGGGCCTGTGGCCAGTCGCCTCGCCCTTGGCTGGCCGGCAGCGGGGATTGGAACATGCGCGTGAATTCCCCGGGCTCCTGCGGCGGCGCCGGTGCGGCGGCTGGCGGTGGGGGCGGTGCGGGAGCGGCCGGCATCGCCATCGTCGGCTGAGCGGTGGGTGCCTGGCATAGTCGCGTAAATCCCCCGGGCTCCTGCGACGGCGCCGGTGCCGCGGCTGGCGGTGGGGGCGGTGCGGGAGCGGCCGGCATCGCCATTGTCGGCTGAGCGGTGGGCGCCTGGAATAGTCGCGTGAATTCCCCTGGTCCCTGCGGCGGAGCCGGAGCGGCTGGCGGCGGTGGGGGCGGTGCGGGAGCGGCCGGCATCGCCGTTGTCGGCTGAGCGGTGGGCGCCTGGAATAGTCGCGTGAATTCCCCTGGTCCCTGCGGCGGAGCCGGAGCGGCTGGCGGCGGTGGGGGCGGTGCGGGAGCGGCCGGCATCGCCGTTGTCG